>MRWG01000063.1_pt1 | contig 274237 bp, 253 predicted proteins | sample 1013341 | NCBI WGS metagenome assembly MRWG01 (sample SAMN06117577, study PRJNA244670) | biofilm metagenome | biome: Water; feature: Cathode Biofilm; material: Biofilm; isolation source: microbial consortium enriched at the cathode of a solar microbial fuel cell | place: USA: District of Columbia... | reverse complement strand
GGATTGGATCAAATGGGGAGTAGTAAAATATTAACTGAGGCGAGTGATGGTGGTGAGACTTGTATTTGGGTTTTTCTACAGACTCGTTAGTCTAATGTGTGTTTTTCCGACAGTGTTTTTGGGTAAGCCCGTATCTCGGCTCGATCCCGTGCTCATATAAAGTCTGGCGTATATCGGTTAAAGCAGACTACGCGGCGTTGCTGTCAGTGGCATTGAAAAATATCAATGCCTCATCGATGAGGCCGATAGCAGGGCGAAGGTATCGTGCGGGCTTGTCCCAATCGACTGGACATGGACAAGATGGAGCCGCATTGGCGTTCAATCGGAACCGTCTTGGTTGCCGTGTTCGGCTTCGTTGGGGCGCTCGGTTCGGGAACGTTCGGCGGGATTCGTCCGGCGCTTGTTCGGGGGGCTGGCGTCCCCGTCGACGGCGCTATTGTCCTTCGCAGGCTTCTCTATAGCGTCAGTATCCGCGCCGTCACGCCACACCAGTTCTGGGGTCTCGTCAGGGTCCGTCTTGAGAACGGTGGTGTTGGTGGGGAATGCAAATTCCAGCCCCGCCTCTTTGAAGCGTTTCAGAATCTGTAGATTGATCTTGCTATCTAACTCAAGGGCATCCCAATACTCCGGCGGTTGAAAATAATATTGCACCAGTAAACGCAGATCGTATTCACCGTAGGCCTCAAACAAGACATGTGGTGGTTGATCTTCAGGTTGTCCTTCATGGTCGTGAAGGATGTCTTTTAGAATATCCATCGCTTCGGCGACTTTCTCCGGCGGTGTGTCATAGGTCAGACTTATGCGGAAGCGACGTCGGATATAGGGTCGGGCCCCGACATTTTGGATGGCCTCGTCAATGATTTCGCTGTTGGGGATATTGAATAGGTGGCCGTCGAAGGTGCGGAAACGTACGGCCCTGAAGCCGATGTCTTCCACACGTCCCCAGTAATCCTTGTAGATCATGAGATCGCCGACTCTGATCGGTTTGTCGCCAAATAAGGTGAAGGCCGCAGCTAGATTCTCAATAGAACCGCGTAGGATGAAGGATAAGGCAACACCGATAACACCCAGTCCGGTGAGCAAACCGGTCAACCCGGATGAGAGTATAACGTTGATAAGGGTGGCTGCGAGGCTGATCAGTACGATCACCCGAAGAACTCTGAGAATAAACAATTCAATGTGATGATCGACATTGGTGTCATAGGTCTTGCCGATGATCCAGCTAATCCCCGATGCCAAGGCCTTCGCTGTACCCCATAAAAACCAGAACAAGGCGATGATGAGGGCTGACGTGATGATCTTGTCGAGCATCGGTTCGGCAATGCCGGGTATCCAAAGCGTTTCAAGGCCCAGATATATTCCAGTCGCGGCAGCGGCCATGTAAAGGGGGGCGCCCGAAGATTCCAATAGCAATGCCATGCTGCGCCAGGACTTTAAACGTAGGGCGTGGGAGATGAGGTCCATACTCTTGCTTATGAGCCAAGCGAGCATTAGCCCACCAAGTACATAGAGCGCAAAACGTCCCCAATCGATCGGGGCATTGCGCACCTTCACCGTATAGTCAAGGACCTGTTTCGTGTAAGCCCACGCGCTGTCATACTTACGTACCAAGGGTGGCGGTGGATGCCCGTCTTGGATGGCGTCCAGCATCATTTCAAGCTCGTCCAGCAACTCCTCGCGCAGGTGGCCGAGTTTTTCCGTCACCTCGGATACTTCGAGCACGCCATCGCCTTCCAGCTCATCGAGATGCTGGTGTAGTCGTTGGGCGAATTCCGTTCGGATTTCTGAAGCGACTTTGTCAAAGCGCTGCTGCGTCTGGGGGTCATCCACTTTGGCCGTGGCGCGCCCCTCGGCAACGAGACGTGCCGTGGTGCTTTCGAACGCCGACAATGCTTTTTCGCTGACATAGTCCGATGTAACGACCGTAACGCCCGGCTGTGATGCCGCGCCGACGGTGAAGCCTTGCGCATGTGCGGACAGCGGTAGCGTAAGGGTGAAGAAAAGTAGAATCCGACGGATCCAGAGCGTGTTGTGCAATGGCATGGATCGACTCCAAATCGTTTATGGCGAGCAGCTTGGTATGATGGATGTCATTGGCGTCTCGCGCCTGAGCAAATCGCCTTCTCCAAATATCGCTGTTTCAGGAACAGAGTTTAGATGGATGTTTGTTCAAGTATGGTTAGCCTAGCAGACTATCGGGGAGTAGACACAATTAGCTCTTTCGTCCGGTTCTGCTACGACAGCCTGCGTGCGCATTGCCGCTGAGTCACTCCGTCGGTATGAATGCGGAACCTGCAATCTATTTCAAACGCACTGCCCGGGCTGCTCGGTTAGCTTGAGGCGGGTTGTGGCGCCTGCCTGCGTTCTGGTTGTCGGCGACGAGAAAGCGCTTGGTGACAGTAATCACTGCTCGCAGTGTTGGTCAGTTAAGGTTTGGCCATGCCAGCGCTAAACTGCGCTCAAAAAGGAGGGGTGTCGCAAGGCGGTGGGCGTGGCCGTTTGTTGATGGATGTGTCGGGACTCCTGGTCCGGCGTGCGCGGCGTTTAATCAGTCGCGGCGTTGATATATTCAAAGCTTTCGCTGTATATCTCTTGTCCCAACTCGTTTAATACCGACACGGTCCAGGTCCCTGTCCACTCCGGCATGAGCGTTTTGCTGGACCATACGCGCCAGCGCGGTGCGCCGACATCAAACTTAACCTCGGCCATGGTCTGACCGTCATAGATCCAGCGATGGGTGGCGGTTTGGCCGGCCATGCCTTTGAGTTCGGTGAAATAATAGATGTGGCGCTGAGCGTTGCTCAGTTCGTTGATGGGTTCTTTGGGCTCACGGTTGACCACGGCCTGGGTGAAGGTGGAGCGGGCGACGGAACCGCTGATAACGCCGATGTTGGTTTCGGGCATTGCCTCGGGCGTGGCGGCGCGTGCCAGGTTGCCGCCGCTGATGAGGGTGGCGAGCAAGGTGATGGTGATGCCGATGTTAAAGGCGTCTTTGTTCATGATGCGCTCTCCCCAAAGCCGATGGGAAGACAGTGTAGTGCAAGCGCAGCTAAAAGAATAGCCGGCGCTGCCCTGGCGCTAGCAGGCCCTAGAGCGCCGCGATGCGTAGAATCTGCTGTTTCAGATTATCGAGCGATTTTTTCATCTCGACCACTTTCTGACGCTCTTTGTCCACCACCGCCTCGGGTGCTTTGCTGACGAAGTGTTCATTGTTGAGCTTGCCCTCGGTGCGAACCAAGTCTTTTTCCAGTTTTTCCACTTGCTTGTTGAGGCGCGCGAGCTCGTCGTCTTTATCGATCAGACCGGCCATGGGAATCAGCACCTTCATCTCGCCCACCAGGGCGGTGGCGCTTTCCGGCGCGCTGTCGGGCTCGTCCAGCCAGGTAGTGGATTCCAGCCGCGCCAGGGCGTGGAGGTAGCCGCTGTGCCGTTCCAGCAGACGGGCATCCTGATCCGAACCGTTGGCCAGTAGCACCGGCAGGGGCTTGCCCGGCGGGATATTCATCTCGCCGCGAATGGTGCGCACGCCCAGGATGAAGCTCTGCACCCAGTGCATTTCGGTTTCGCTGTCGTGATCGATCTGTGTCGAGTCGACCGTCGGGTAAGCTTGGAGCATGATGGTGGCCGCTTCCGGCGTCCTGTCTCCCGCGGCACGCGTACTTTCCTGTCCCTCGTCGCCGTTGACGCCGGCGAGCGGCGCCACGCGCTGCCAGATCTCCTCGGTGATATAGGGCATCAGCGGATGACTCAGGCGCAGCAGGCTTTCCAATACATTGACCAAGGTGTGGCGCGTACCGCGCAGCTTGGTCGCGCTGCTGCCGTCGTCGTTGAGGACGACCTTGGACAGCTCCAGGTACCAGTCGCAGTATTCGTTCCAGGTGAATTCATAAATGGCCTGGGCGGCTTGATCGAAGCGGTAGTGTTCGATGGCCTGGGTGACTTCTTGGACTGTCGCTTGCAGGCGGCTGAGGATCCAGCGATCGGCCAGGCTCAGTTCCAGCTCGCCACCCTGTTGACCGCAGTCGTTGCCTTCGGTGTTCATCAACACGTAGCGCGCCGCATTCCACAGCTTGTTACAGAAGTTGCGGTAACCCTCGGTGCGTTGCAGGTCGAACTTGATGTCGCGGCCGGTGGAGGCCAGGGCGGCAAAGGTGAATCTCAGTGCATCGGTGCCGAAGGGCGGGATGCCGTCGGGGAATTCCTGGCGCGTGGCCGTTTCGATCTTGGCGGCCATGTCGGGCTGCATCAGCCCGGCGGTGCGCTTGCTCACCAGGCTGTCGAGGTCGATACCGTCGATCAGATCTATCGGATCGAGCACGTTGCCCTTGGATTTGGACATCTTCTGGCCGTGGCTGTCGCGCACCAGGCCGTGGATATAGACCTCCTTGAAGGGCACCTGGCCGGTGAACTTGAGTCCCATCATGATCATACGCGCCACCCAGAAGAAGATGATGTCGAAGCCGGTGACCAGCACGCTAGTGGGGTAGAAGGTCTCCAGGTCAGGGGTTTGCTCGGGCCAGCCCAGGGTGGAGAAGGGCCACAGTGCCGAAGAGAACCAGGTGTCGAGCACGTCGCTGTCCTGGGTCAGGGCGACGTCGTGGCCGTATTTCTGTCTGGCCTGGGCGCGCGCGTCTGCTTCGCAACGGGCGACGAAGATATTGCCCTCTTCGTCATACCAGGCCGGGATGCGATGGCCCCACCAGATCTGCCGCGAAATGCACCAGTCCTCGATATTGCGCATCCATTCGAAATAGGTGTTCTTCCAGTTGTCCGGGATGAATTTGATGTCACCGTTTTCCACCGCCTCGATGGCGGGCTGGGCCAGTGGCTCGACCTTGACGAACCACTGGTCGGTGAGCAGCGGTTCGATCACGCTGTGGGAGCGGTCGCCGCGCGGCACCATCAGTTTATGCGGCTCGATCTTGACGACTAGATTGAGCGCCTCCAGGTCGGTGACGACCTTGGTGCGCGCCTCGAACCGGTCCAGGTCGCGATACTGCGCCGGCACGGCGTGATTCAGCTTGGCGTCTTCGGTGAAGATGTTGATCATGGGCAGGTCGTGTCGGCTTCCCATGGCGTAGTCGTTGAAGTCGTGGGCCGGGGTGATCTTGACGCAGCCGCTGCCGAATGCCGGGTCGACGTAATCATCGGCGATGACCGGAATCTGGCGCCCGGTGAGGGGCAGGGCGATCTGCTTGCCGATGAGGTGCCGGTAACGTTCGTCCTCCGGGTGCACGGCGACAGCGGTGTCACCCAACATGGTCTCGGGGCGGGTGGTGGCCACCACCACATGGCCGCTGCCGTCGGCCAGCGGGTATTTGAAATGCCACAGCTGACCGTCTTCCTCCTGCGACACCACCTCCAGGTCGGAGACGGCGGTGTGCAGCACCGGGTCCCAGTTGACCAGGCGCTTGCCGCGGTAGATCAGGCCCTCTTCGAACAGGCGCACGAACACCTCGCGCACTGCCTCGGACAAGCCCTCGTCCATGGTGAAGCGCTCGCGCGACCAGTCCAGGGATGCGCCCATGCGGCGCAGTTGGCGGGTGATGTGCCCCCCCGATTCCTGTTTCCATTTCCAGATCTGTTCGATGAAGGCCGCGCGCCCCAGGTCGTGACGGGTCTTGCCCTGGGCGTTGAGCTGGCGCTCCACCACCATCTGGGTGGCGATGCCGGCGTGGTCGCTGCCCGCCTGCCACAGGGTGTTGTCGCCCTGCATGCGGTGATAGCGGATCAAGGCGTCCATGATGGTGTCCTGGAAGGCGTGGCCCATGTGCAGGTTGCCGGTGACGTTGGGCGGCGGGATCATGATGCAGTAGGGGCTGCCCGCGCCGGAGGGGGCGAAGTAGTTGCTTGCTTCCCAGGCCTCATACCAGGGTTGTTCGATTGCCTGCGGGTTGTACGTCTTGTCCATCTCGGTGGTCACTTTCATTGCATGCACGGCGCGGCGCGCGGCGGGCGCATATTGTAGCGTATTTGCACGGCCTTTTCGGGCGCTGCCCTTGGCCGCCGGCTGGCGCGCCTTGCGCACCGCCTCGGCCAGTTCACGGCCGATGTCTTCGGCGCTGATCAGGGGACGATGAATATCGGCGAAGTGCGCCTGGATGACGTCGGCCAGGTGGTCGAGCTGGCGTTTCACGGCGGCGTCGATGACCCGGCTCAGTGCCGGGCTGGGCTGTGATTGCTGGATCTTTGGACGTAGTTGCTCGATGTCATCGTCGCTGGCCACCACATCCTGCAGCACGGGAAGGGCGTCGTCCTGGAAGACGGCCGGCAGTTCCTCGTCGAGCTTGAAGGTGGGGGGCGGATCTTTCTTTTTCATGAAATGTTGTGGGTCTCCAGACTGTAACCGCGGTCGCGATAAAACTTATAGCGCGCCCGCCCCGAGCTCTTGTTGTCGCCGTGTTGATCGATGACCTCGGCCACGCGCTTGAACGAGCTGAAAAACAGCGGGACCTGCTGATCCAGATTGATCAGTACTTCGCGCCCCTGGGCGTGGGCCGAGGTCTCGGCGTCGCCGTTGTGGCCGATGAGCACGGCGGCATCGGGATCGGGGCTGGCGCCGTCAATGCCGTGAGGGATGAAACTGTTCTGTTTGAAGGTCCAGAGCAGCTCGTCGAGCCGGGCGGCCTGCCGGGCATCGCTGGTATGGACGTAGACGCCGTGGCCGAGACGATAGGCCTTTTCGGCGATGCGGCAGGCGAATTGTTCGCGATTGCCGTGCTCGGCCTCGAGGATGTAGAAGTCGATCCGGGTCATAGGCCCTGAGGTTACTCCGCTTTATTTTTCCTTACAACGATCCAGCAGGTACTGGGTCAGCAGCGGCACGGGGCGGCCGGTGGCGCCCTTCTTGTCGCCGCCCAGCCAGGCGCTGCCGGCGATATCGAGGTGGGCCCAGTCGTACTTTTTGGTGAAGTTGGAGAGAAACGCCGCCGCGGTGATGGCGCCGCCCTCGCGGCCGCCGATGTTGGCCAGGTCGGCGAAGGGGCTCTTCAATTGTTCGTTGTATTCCTCCCACAGCGGCAGCTCCCAGGCGCGGTCGCCGCTGGATTTGCCGGCGTTGAGCAGGTCGTGGGCCAACGGGCTGTGATTGCTGAGCAGGCCGGAGGCGTGTTTGCCCAGGGCGATGACGCAGGCGCCGGTGAGGGTGGCGATATCGATTACCGCTTCAGGTTCGTATTTTTCCGCATAGCTCAGCGCGTCGCACAAGATCAGACGTCCCTCGGCGTCGGTGTTGAGGATCTCGATGGTCTGGCCCGACATCGAGGTGACAACGTCGCCGGGTTTGTTGGCGGCACCGTCGGGCAGGTTTTCGCTGGCCGGCACCACACCGATGATGTTGAGCGGCAGCTTTAACTCCGCCACCGCGCGCATGACGCCGAAGACGCTGGCGCCGCCGCACATGTCGTACTTCATCTCATCCATGGCGGCGGCCGGCTTGAGCGAGATGCCGCCGGCGTCGAAGGTCAAGCCCTTGCCGACCAGCACGATGGGTTTGTCCTTGCCGTTGCCCGTGTGTCGCATGCAGATCAATTTGGGCGGCTGGCGGCTGCCCTTGGCCACCGATAGCAGGGCGCCCATGCCCAGCTGTTCCATATCTTTCTGTTCCAGGATTTCGGTGTCGATGCTGTCGTATTGATGCGCCAATGCCAACGCCTGCTCCGCCAGGTAGCTGGGCGTGCAGATGTTGCCGGGCAGATTGCCCAGGTCCTTGGCCAGTTTCACCCCCTGGGCGATGGCATAGCCTTCGGTGACGGCGTCTTCGCTGTCCTGCAGCTCGCGGCGACTGGCCACACTCATGACGATCTTGCGCAGCGGTCGGCGGGTGGTGTCCTTTTTGGATTTGAGCTGATCGAAACTGTAGAGCGAGTTCTCCACCGTCTCCACCGCCTGGCGTACGTTCCAGTGATTGTCGCGGCCCTTGACGTGCAGCTCGGTGAGGTAGCACACCGCCTCCATGGCGCCGATGTCGTTCAGGGTGGTGGCGGCGGTGGCGATGATCTTGCGATACTGGGCGTCGTGGAGTTCACGTTCGCGGCCGCAACCGATGAGCAAAATGCGGTCGCAGAGGGTGTTGGGGACATTGTGCAGCAGCAGGGTCTGGCCGATCTTGCCCTCCAGATCACCGCGGCGGATCAGGTTGGAAATGAAGCCGTCGCTGACCTGGTCCAGACGCTCCGCCGCCGGCGACAGGCGCCGCGGTTCGAACACGCCGACGACGATACAGGCGGTGCGTTGTTTTTCGGGATTGCCGCTTTTTGCAGTAAACTCCATGGTGTGGTTCCCCTGGCAAAGCTATAAAAAGTTGTTGAGAGTCCGGGTTTTATTGAATAAAGCCCTGCTTTTGTCGGATATTTATTGTTAGCACTATTTGCCGGCCAAAAAGGCCTGGTTTGTATAGCGACCGTATTTATTTCCGACGGTATTGCAAGAGTTTACTCAAAATACGCATTTTTTCCACTGATCAGCGAGTCTTATCACGCCTGGACGGATTCTTTTGATAATCGAACGCTACTTGTTTAAAGAGCTCGCCGGCACGCTGTTCGCCGTGACGGCGGTGTTGTTTTTGATTTTCGTCAGCAGCTGGTTTGCGCGCTTGTTGGGGCGGGTGGCGGCCGGTAGCGTGCAGGCTGATGTGATTTTTTTGCTGCTTGGGTTGAAATCCGTCGATGCACTCATGATTTTGCTGCCTTTGGCCTTTTACCTGGCGGTGTTGCTGGCCTTCGGCCGTTTGTACAAGGACAGCGAGATGACCGCTATGCTGGCCTGCGGTGTGAGCCTGACGCGTGTCACCCGGCTGGTGTTCTGGGTAGGAGTGGGGTTTGCCCTGGTGGTGGCCCTAGTGTCGCTCTATGTCGCCCCCTGGGCGCGCGGCGAACGCTACCAGCTGCAGGAAGAAATGAGCGCCACCACCGGCCTGGAGGCGGTGGCCGCCGGCCAGTTTCGCGAGTTGGGGGAGAGTGATGTGGTGTTCTATGCCGAGCGGCTGTCGAAGGATGGTGAGGGCATGGAAAACGTCTTTATCCAGGGGGTGCGCAAGGGCAATCTCAATCTGGTGGTGGCGGAGCGCGGTACCCAGGTCATCGAAGCCGGCGCTCGTTATCTGCTGCTGAAAAACGGCTACCGCTACGAGGGCATTCCGGGTCAGGCCGATTTCCGTATCATTCAGTTCGCCGCCCATAAGGTGTTGCTGCAACAGTCGGAGGTGGTGCTGCAGGTGGATGAGACCTCCGCCGTTGCGACGCGCCAGCTGTGGCAGTCGCAGAAACCCCACGAGGTGGCGGAGCTGCAGTGGCGCATTGCCATGCCGGTCTCCGCCGTGTTGCTGGCGCTGCTGGCGGTGTTTCTCAGTCGCACCAATCCGCGCCAGGGGCGCTATGCCAAATTCTTTCTCGGTATTCTGGTGTACGTGATCTACAGCAACCTGCTCGGCGTGGCCAAGACCTGGGTGGAGCGCGGCAAGGTCGAACCCTGGTTGGGGATATGGTGGGTGCACGGCTTGCTGTTGCTGGCGGTATTGCTGCTGATGCTGCAACACGCCGGCGGTGTGCGACTGTTGTTGGGTCGCGGCCGCGCGCCTGCGAGGGCGCCGAGATGAAGCTTTTGGATCGCTACATCGGCAAGGCCGTGCTCTCCAGCACCCTGGTGGTGATGCTGGTATTGCTGGCCCTGTTCGGCTTCGCTTCATTCGCCGGCGAGCTGGACAAGACCGGCCGCGGCAGCTACGACGCCGCCCTGGCCTTGCAATACACCCTGCTGCTGCTGCCGCGCCTGGCCTACCAGCTGTTTCCCATTGTGGTGCTGTTGGGGGCGATCATCGGTCTCGGAATGCTGGCGAGCCAGAGCGAATTGGTGGTGGTGCGCGCCGCCGGGGTGTCGCTGCATCGCATCGTCTGGACGGTGATGAAGGTGGGTCTGCTGCTGCTGGTGTTGATGCTGTTGGTGGGCGAGTTTGTCGCCCCGGCGGCCGAGTTCCGGGCCCAAAGCCTGCGTGCCGAGGCCATTTCCGGGCAGGCCAGTTTCCGTACCGACAGCGGCCTGTGGGCGCGCGACGGCAACAGCGTGATTCACATCCGCGATCTCATCAGCCGTGATCAGGTGGGGCGCGTCTCGGTGTATGCATTCGATGAACGCAATCGACTTGCCACCGTCACCACTGCCAAGCGCGCCGTCTACGACGGCCAGGAGTGGCTGCTCCAGGAGGTGTTGCGCAGTGAGGTCTCCAGCGCCGGCGTCGAAACGGTGCAGCAAGGCGAACTGCGTTGGCGTTCCCTGCTCAATCCGGGCTTGATCGGGGTGGTGACGGTGAAACCGGATTATCTCTCAGCCCCCGGACTGCTGCGCTATATCGAATATCTTAAGGACAACGGCTTGGATGCCGGCCAGTATGTGCTGGCCCTGTGGAAGAAGGCGGTGATGCCCTTGACCACGCTGGTGATGATCGTGCTGGCCGTGCCCTTCGTGTTCGGTCCGCTGCGCTCGGTGGGGGTGGGGCAGCGCATTTTCGTAGGCACCCTGTTCGGCATCGGTTATTTTCTGCTGGATCAGACCACCGGCCATTTGGGCTTGGTCTACGGTCTATCACCCTTAATGAGTGTGCTGGTCGCGCCGGTGTTGTTTTCCGGGGTGGCCTATTATCTGTTTCGCCGTGTGTATTAAGCGGTCTTGGTGTGTTGCGTCGCTGTTCGTCACGCTGCTGCTGAGTGGTTGCGGCGGCGGCTCCGGCAGCTCAAACGGCAGTGTGGATAACGCCGGCGATCCCCTGTTTGCCGATCAATGGCACTTGGACAATACGGGCCAGTTCGTCGGTACCCGCAGCGGGGAAGACATCAATGTGATACCGGTGTGGAATGACGGCGTCAAAGGCGCGGGCGTATTGGTGGCGGTAGTGGACGACGGTCTGCAGCTGGGCCACGAGGACTTGGCTGCCAATATCGCCGCCAATAAAAGTTGGGACTACCGCCAGTCGGATAACGATCCGTCTCCTGCGAGCGAGAATTATCACGGCACCTTCGTCGCCGGCGTGCTCGGTGCGCGTGACCAAAACGGTCTCGGGCTGCGCGGCGTGGCGCCGCGAGCCAGTCTCGCCGGCTACAATCTGCTATGGAACAACACTGTGCTGAATACGGAGCTGTACGATGCCATGACGCGCAACCTCAGCGAAGTCGGTGTCTCGAGCAACTCCTGGGGCCTGTCCGTGGACGGTCTGGGTGAGGCGGAGCCGCCCACCGATACATTCTGGCACGACGGGGTCGAGCGCGGCGTGCTGGAAGGCCGGGGCGGCAAGGGCACCGTGTATGTCTGGGCCGCCGGTAACGGCCGGGAAGACGGCGGGCAGGACAACAGCAACTACGACTATCAGGCCAACAATCGCCATGTCATCGCCGTCTGCGCCGTGGACGGCCGTGGTCAGCGCGCCAGCTATTCCGAAGTGGGCGCCAACCTGTGGCTGTGCGCCCCGGGCGGCGCCAATTTCCTCTCCGGCGGCGGGATGGTCTCGCTGGGTCTGCCGACCACGGATTTGATGGGCGCGGCGGGCTGTAACGGTGATCCCGATTGTCAGGTCGGCGGTGACTACCAAAATCGCAGTTACACCCGCGCCTTTCTCGGCACCTCCGCCGCCACACCGGTGGTCTCGGGGGTGGTGGCCCTGATGCTGCAGGTCAATCCCGCCCTGGGCTGGCGTGACGTGCGCCTGATCCTGGCGCAGACGGCGCGGCGCAACGATAGCCTCGACGCCGACTGGTCGCTGACCGTGCCGCATACCGGCCAGCCGCAATATTCGATCAATCACCAATACGGCTTCGGCGTGGTGGATGCGGCGGCGGCCGTGGCCCGGGCCAAGACCTGGACCAACGTCGGCCCGCAGCAGATCGTCGAGCGCAGCGTCGCCAATGTCCAGGCGATCCCGGACAACATCGGCACAGCCTTGCAGCAGCAGGTCAGCGTCAGCGCCGATCTGGTGATCGAATATGTCGAGATCGACATCAATACCAACCATATCTATGCCGGCGATCTGGAAATTGTGCTCAGCGCGCCCTCGGGTACGGACAGTGTCTTGGCCGAGACCCATGACTGCCTGATCGAGGTGCCCGGGCAAACCCCCGGCCAGGTGACTTATCAAGTGCGTTTCGGCACCTGCGCCTATGGGTATAACCCGTGGACCTTCGGCAGCAGCCGCCATCTCGGTGAAGGCAGCAGCGGCGTGTGGCGTTTGACGCTCAGGGACCAGGGCAATCAGGGAAGTAGCGGTGATCTGATAGCCTGGACGCTGCGCATCTACGGCCGTGCGCCATAGCGGGAGGTGATGATAGTGAGAGCCTTGATCATGACCCTGTTGTTGGGGTTGGCGGCGGCAGCACAGGCCGACGCGCCTGCTGCGGGCAGCGGGGCAGCCGAGTCGCTGCGTTATTTCGACGGTCGGCAATGGCGGCCCTTGTGGCAGAGCGAGCACGAGATCGCCGAAATCGCGCCGGCGAACCAGGCCCCGGCGGCGAGCCTGGGGGCCGGCGCCCGCCTGGTGCAACAGCGCGGCGGGCTGCGCATCTGGCGGCTGCAGGACACGCCCGGCGCCGGCGTGGGCCGCAGCCTGGCGGGCGGCGACCCAGCGCGCTTCAGCCCGGTGTTTTACTTATCTCCTCACGGCGGCGCGCGCCTGGTGCCGCGCGGCAACATCGTGGTGCGCTTTTTCAGCGCGCGCGAGCCGGTGGAACTGGATGCCTGGGCGGAGGCGCAGGGACTGCGTTTGATCGGCAAGACCTCGCTGCCCGCAACCTATCTCTTCGCCGCCGACACGGGCATGGCGGCGGTACACAAGGCCAATGACATTCAGCACAGCGGCAAGGTGCATTTTGCCGTGCCGCAATGGTGGCGCGAGGCGTATACGCGTTAGCATTTATAAGCGAGATAATATTCAAACCATCAGACTCAGCGCGGGTCTGTCGCGATGCTCAGCGCCGCCCGCGGCGACCTGTTGGTAATGACGAACCTGTTTGCTTGCGTTCCCGTCTGCGCCGGTCTTGCCAGGTTCGCTTGGTTGCGACTCGGCGGTCGGTTCCGAGCTTTCCTGATGTTGCCGGGCGATCTCGCTGCGCGCCTCGGCCGCCATGACCGTCGCCGCGGCGGCCACCGCACGATCCTGTCCCGAGGGCTGGGCCGGTGCCAGGGCGGCGGCACGAATCTGTTGCGCCTTGCGCAAGGTGGCCTGTGGGTCGCCCGCCACCGCGCTGGTATCGATGCTCACCTCGCCGCCGACCGCATAGCGCCTACCGTCCGGGCCGCGCGCGTAACTGAAGCTTGCACCGCCCTTGGATAGGCTGCCGGCCGCGCCTTGGTGTGCGGCTTCGTGGGCGCGTACTTCACGATCGCGCTGTTGCAGCTGTCTGAGTTGTTGCCGCTGTTCTTGGCTGAGTTCGCGGCCGGCGGCCGCCGTATTCGGTGTGTTGCGTGGATCGGCCTGCTGCGTGTTTGCGTCGTCCGTGCCCGCCGGCGACTGCGGCGGGCCATGACTGCGGGCTTGTGCATTGACCTGCGGCGACAATAGCGGCGCCGGGCTGTGGCCGCTGATCTGCATCGTGCCGCTCGAGGGGCTATGCCTGTATGTCGATCAGGGTGCCGAGCACATCGCCGGCGGTCTGCACCACCTTGGCCGAGGCCTGCACCTGAAGCTTGTTCAGTTGCATGTCCACCAGCGACCCCGCGACATCTTTGGGGCCGCTCGCCTGGGCCCCGGGCGGAGAGGCTTCACCGCCGTGGGCGGTGGCGACATCATGGGCGTTTTTTCTGATACCGTTCAGACCCTTATGAATGCCCTGCAGGCCTGCGTTGAGGGCGGCAACCGAACTCATATATCACCTCTCGAAAAACTGCGAGTAAATTATCGCTTACTAATATATCGGCTGCGGCGCCGGCAGGCTTGAATAGGACGGGCGGGAATAAAAAAGGCCGGGCGAATGCCCGGCCAGAAAGCAGAAGTGACTATTGTTGTATGGCTTAGAAGGTTGCGACAAATTCCAACAGCAAGTCGTCGTTGTCGGCAGATCCCTCTGGGCTCTCGCTGCGCATCTCCAGGGAGGTGCTCAGGTTGGATGCGATCTGATAGGACACCTGGAAGCTGGTGGCATCGGCATCGGCATTGGCACTGGCCGTCGTGTAGTCGACGTCCGAAAAGCGCAGTGCGACGCCGAACCCATTGCCGAAGTCGTAGCCGGCCCACAGGTCATAAGCGGCATCCACAATCTTGCCGGTGGTGAGATAGTCCAGGCCAACGCTAAGCCCGGCGACTTGGCTGGGCATGTAGACGACATTGAAGTCGGTGATGTCTTCGGCGGAGGCGGCATTCTGAGTCTGGTCGGCCTGGGTGGCGAAGCCCAATTCCAGATCCAGCCCCTGCAGCGGTGAGTAGTTGATTACCACGGCAACGGAATTTTCTTCGTTGGTCTGCCCCAGATCATTCAGGTAAGCGATCGTTGCCGTGGCGGGGCCTACCGGCGCGGCCAGGGCCAAGCCGGCGACGTTGTTACCGTGCAGCGCGGTCTGGCCGTCCAGAATGCTGTAGACATAGCCCCGAGTAGAGAAGGTTCTGTCGGGCCGGTCTTCGGCTTCGTAACCGATGGGGTTGTTGAAGACACCGCCGATGACGGTCATATTGGCGGGGGCGCCCCAAGCAAAAAAGGCCTGTTCCAGCACGGCGCTGTCGCCGCCACCGGCGGGATCCAGCATCAGGTCAACGTCAACCCGGGCAGTGGCGCCGTCGGTAGGACTGGCTGACACATCGATCTCGCCACTGGCGGTAAATTTGTCTTCATTGGCAACTTGGGAAACACCGGCATTTTCGTCGGTGATGGTGTAGATAACATCGGTATAACCGCTGGTGTCGGCGGCCGCCGCAAACCCAGGTACCATGGCCGCGGCAACGGCCAGAGGCAGTGCTTTCTTTTTCATATTCATAGTATTGATCCTCCCTAAAGGATAGGTGTTGCATAAAATAACCGGTGGTTATGAAGGTTATTCGAATAACCGACGCCAACTTAACCGTATCCGTAACAAAAATGCAAGAATATTTGTTGTTATTTTGCAATACTGTTGTATTTTAGTAAGGCTTTGATGCGACATGGGTTTGCCTTTTCGGCTTTCGTGTTATGATTGACCGCTCGCCTCTAAATAAGTATGGATAAAGTAAGTTCAGGGGCCTAACCATTAATTCTCAGATTATTCCACGTTCAGACCATCCCATCAGCCGGGCCGCGATTAGCGAAAACGCCCTGAAGGTGCTGTATCGCCTCAAAAACGCCGGCTTCCAGGCCTACCTGGTGGGCGGCGGGGTCCGCGATCTGCTGCTGGGGCGCGAGCCCAAGGATTTCGATATCGCCACCGATGCCCTGCCCGACGAGGTGCGCAAGCTGTTTCGCAATTGCCGCCTGATCGGCCGACGGTTTCGTTTGGCGCACATCATTTTCGGCCGTGAGATCATCGAGGTGGCCACCTTCCGCGCCCAGGCCAACGACGCCGGCGAAGGCGGCATCGAACAGGAGGAGAATGGCCGGCTGCTGCGTGACAATGTCTACGGCAACCTGGAGCAGGATGCCTGGCGCCGCGATTTCACCATCAACGCCCTGTACTACAACATCGAGGATTTTTCGGTGGTGGATTACACCGGCGGCATGGACGATATCGAGGCCGGCCTGCTGCGCGTCATCGGTGATCCGGAACAGCGTTTTCGCGAAGACCCGGTGCGTATGTTGCGGGCGGTGCGCTTTGCCGCCAAGATCGGTTTTCGCGTCGATGAGGCGTCGGAGGCCAAGATTTACGAACTCGGTCATTTGTTGCAGGGCATCCCGGCGGCACGCTTGTTCGACGAGGTATTAAAACTGTTCCTGGGCGGCTATGCGCTGCAGACCTTTGAGTTGTTGCGTCATTACGATTTGTTCGAGCATCTGTTTCCCGCCACCGAGGCGGCCTTGGCTCAGGAGGAAAACCATTTCCCCCTGACCCTGGTCACTCGGGCCCTGGCAAACACCGATGAGCGCATCGCCCAGGGCAAGCCGGTGACGCCGGCATTTTTGTATGCCGCCCTGCTGTGGGAGCCGGTGCGCCAGCAGGGCTTGCGTTTGCAGGCGGAGGGGGTGGCCGAGCAGCAGGCCTTCAACCGCGCCGCCCAGGCGGTGATCGCGCAGCAGTTGCAATCCACCTCCCTGCCGCGCCGTTTCAGCACGCCCATGCAGGAAATCTGGATTATGCAGCCGCGTCTGGCTAAGCGCGCCGGCAAGCGCGCCTGGCGCCTGTTCGAACACCCGCGCTTTCGCGCCGCCTATGATTTCTTGCTGCTCTGCGCCGAGGCCGGCGAAGCCGACCGTGAGGTGGCCGAATGGTGGACCCGCTTCCAGGAAGTCGACGAGGACGAGCGCGCCGCCATGGTGCGTAAGTTGACGCCCAAGCGCGCGCGCCGGGGCCGGCGGCCGCGCAAGCAAACACCATCCGAGTAGGACATGGCTGCTGCGGTGATCGCCTATATCGGTTTGGGCAGTAATCTGGATGATCCCGTGCGCCAGGTACAGACGGCCTTGGTGGAGCTGGGTGAGATACAGCAGTCATGCTTGCTTAAGCACTCCAGTCTGTATCGCAGCGCACCCATGGGGCGCGCCGATCAGCCCGACTATATCAATGCCGTGGCCGCCGTGGAGACCGCCCTTGCGCCCCATGAATTGCTATCACAACTGCAGCGCTTAGAGGCGCGTCATCAGCGGGTGAGACGGGAGCGTTGGGGAGCGCGTACCCTGGATCTGGATTTATTGTTGTTCGGGGCTGCGGTCATCGACAGTGAACAGCTATGCGTGCCCCATCCCGGCCTGGCGGCGCGCAACTTTATCCTCATCCCCCTCTACGAGATTGCCCCCGATCTGATATTGCCGGACAATCGGGGCTTGTCTGAATTGGTGCAAGGCTGTCCAAGGACCGGCCTGCAGCGCCTGGAAAATGTTGATCAACCGCTGAGTTGAAAAGAAATATGGACCGTAGTGTAGTTGCCGCAAAAATCCCCCCCAACCCCCCTTTGCCAAAGGGGGGGGAAGGGGGCGGGTATGAACTGTCGGGCATTCGCCGACCCTTGGGTAGGCAGCGCGGCCCGTGTATTAAATCCTGCGTTGCGTCTGTGTCATGACCCTGGAAAGCCCCGGTTACATCGTCGTGGAAGGCCCCATCGGCGTCGGCAAGACCAGCCTGGCGCGACGCCTGGCGCAGACCTTCGGTACCGAGCTGCTGCTCGAGGGGGCGGATGAAAACCCCTTTCTGCAGCGCTTCTATAAGGATCCGAAAGGCGCGGCCCTGTCGACCCAGTTGTTTTTTCTCATGCAACGCGCGCAGCAGGTGCAGGAGCTGCGCCAAGGCGATATGTTCCGTCCGGTGCGGGTGGCCGATTTCCTGATCGAAAAGGATCGCCTGTTCGCCCAGCTGACCCTGGACGACGACGAGCTGAAACTCTACCAGCAGGTCTACCGGCACCTGGCCCTGGACGCACCCAGGCCCGATCTGGTGATCTATTTGCAAGCGCCGGTGGCGGTGCTGCTGGAGCGCATCCGCAAACGCAATCGCGACTACGAGCTGCATATCGACGCCGGCTATCTACAGCGCCTGGTGGATGCCTACACCCGCCTGTTCCACCAATACAACGATGCGCCGCTGTTGATTGTGAACGCCGCCGAGATCAATCTGGTAGAAGGCGAAATGGACTACAATGCCCTGCTGGAACGGGTCGCCGAGGTCGACAGCGGCCGCCACTACTTCAATCCATTGCCGTTCGATTTGAGCAAGTAATCATGTCTGATGCAGGGTGTGCCCGGCGCGCCCCGACACATTGAAACAGGAAGATGCCTATGACCGCCCCGATAAGCTTGAGCCGCTTGCGCGAGATGAAACAGCAGGGAGAAAAGATCGCCTGCCTGACCGCCTATGACGCCAGTTTCGCCCGGGTGCTGGATGAGGCCGGGGTCGAGGTGATTCTGGTGGGTGATTCCCTGGGGATGGTGATTCAGGGCCACACGACAACGGTGCCCGTCACCATGGACGACATGATCTATCACAGCCGCGCCGCGGGCCAGGGCAACCGGCGTGCCCTGTTGATGGTCGACATGCCCTTCATGGCCTGCCCCACCGTGGAATGGGCCCTGGTCAACGCCACCCGCCTGATGCAGGCGGGCGGCGCCCAGGCGGTCAAGCTGGAAGGCAGCGGCGTGCAGTTGGAGATTGTCACCGAGCTGGCGCGGCGCAGCATCCCGGTGTGCGCCCATCTCGGCCTGCAGCCGCAGAGCGTGCACAAAATCGGCGGCTATCGGGTTCAAGGGCGTGAATCGGCCGCGGCCAAGGGTATGCTGGATAATGCCATGCAGTTGGAAAAGGCCGGCGCCGATGCGTTGTTGCTGGAATGCGTGCCCGAGTCCCTGGCGACCGAGATCACCGAGTCCGTCACCATTCCGGTGATCGGCATCGGCGCCGGTCCCCGTTGCGACGGCCAGGTGCTGGTGCTGCACGACATCCTCGGGGTGACGCCGGGCAAGGCGCCGCGCTTCAGCAAGAACTTCATGAACGAGGGCGGCTCCATCCAGGCGGCCGTGGCGCGTTACGTGGCCGAGGTCAAGGCCGGCACCTTTCCGGCGCAACAGCACGTATTCGAATAATGCAGATGTTGGAAACACTGGCCGCGCTGCGGTCGCAGCTGCAGGCCTGGCGACAGGCGGGCGACGGCATCGCCTTCGTGCCCACCATGGGCAATCTGCACGCCGGTCATCTGGCTTTGGTGGAGCAGGCCAGACAGCACGGTCAACGCCTGGTGGTGAGCATTTTCGTCAATCCCATGCAGTTCGGTCCCAATGAGGATTTCGAGTGTTATCCGCGCACGCTGGCCCGGGATCGGGACACGCTCGAGGCGGCGGCGGTGGATGTACTGTTTACACCGAGGCTGGAGGCGGTCTATCCCACCGGTCCCGCGCGCACCAGTCGCGTCGAGGTGCCCGGGCTTTCGGAGCCCCTGGAAGGTGAGCGCCGCCCCGGCCATTTCGCCGGGGTGGCGACGGTGGTCGCCAAGCTGTTCAACATGGTGCAGCCGCAGGCGGCGCTGTTCGGCGAGAAGGACTTTCAGCAGTTGTTGGTGATCCGGCGCATGGCGGCGGATCTGTGTTTCCCCGTCGAGATCATCGCGGTGCCCACGGTGCGCGCAGCCGACGGCCTGGCCCTGAGTTCGCGTAACGCTTACTTGAACGAGACGGAACGCGCCCTGGCGCCGGGCCTGTATCAGACCCTGCGGCGCGCGGCCGATAGTCTGCTGCAGGGCGAGCGGGATTTCGAGGGATTGCAGAGAGCCGGACTCAAGGCCTTGAATGCAGCCGGTTTTGACGCGGAATATTTCGCCATTCGCGGCATCGACGACCTGGGCCCGCCGGATGCGCAGACGCGCGAGGTGGTGATCCTGGCGGCGGCCCGGCTGGGCGCCACGCGTTTGATCGACAATGTTCGCCAAGTGTTGGTAAAATAACTTCTTTTTGGCAAAGGCGGCGCGCCGTCCCGGGGCGGTGAACGACCTTTCGGTCTTGAATGTCTAAAATTAGCGCGGCATAAACAGCCGTTTTTTCGTACAGGAGTTGAGATGCCATGCAGCACATGATGCTCAAAACCAAATTGCACCGCGCCCGCGTGACTCATGCCGAGTTGGAGTACGAGGGTTCATGTGCCATCGACGCCGATCTGCTCGAGGCTGCTGGTATCCACGAGTACGAGCAGATCCACATCTACAACATCAACAACGGTGAGCGTTTTACCACCTACGCCATTCGTGCCGAGGCGGGCTCTGGCGTCATTTCCATCAACGGCGCGGCGGCGCGCAAGGCCAGCGTCAACGACCTGGTGATCATCTGTGCCTATGTGGCGGTTGAACAGGAGGCCCTGGCCGATTTCAAGCCCAACCTGATCTACGTCGACGGCGATAACAGGATTGTGCGGCGCAGCAATAGTATTCCCTTGCAGGCGGCGAGCTAGCGAGTCATTAAGACGGCGCGTAGCGCGCCGAGGGGCTTGTCAGGTTTGGAATACTCAGGGGAGCTTCGGGCTCCCCTGATGCGTTACGCCCTGTTTAGCTCGCGCGCTTGGGCGCTTTTCGGGCGGCCGGTGTGGCCTGTTTCGCCGCGGTGACAAAACAACTTGTGCGCCACAGGCAGGCGTCCTGGCTACACACGCCGTTGGTCGCGCTGGCGAAACAGTCAAAATTGCCTTCGCGATGCTGAATCGCGCGTACCAGGGCGGTCTTGTTCAGCTTGCCCGGTTTGATGCCCATATGCCGCGCCCGCGCGCGGATCTGTTCCATCTTCATTGTTGCTCCCTCAATCAATTGCTGTGCAGTAAACACTATTTCCGCCGCGATTATCCGGTATTTCGCATGCCGGCGGCAATGGCGTTGATAGAGCGCAGCAGCGGGTCGAGCCAGATATTGCGTTCCTGCTCCGGCTGGCGTTCGTCGCGATAGCGTTTCAGCAGGGTGATCTGGATGTTGTTGAGGGGGTCCAAATAGGGATTGCGGCGCGCCAGTGACAGGGCCAGGCCGGGGCTTTCATCCAGCAGATGATCGCTGTCGGTGACTGTCAGCACCGTGTCGACGGTTTGCCGGTATTCGTCACGCACGTGCCCGTAGATGGTCGCGCTGGTGTCGGAGTCCAGGCACAGCTGGGCGTACTCCTGGGCGATACGCATGTCGGCCTTGAACAGGGCCATCTGGGTATTGCTGAGCAGGGCACGGAAAAAGGGCCATTGGCGGTTCATCTGGCGCAGGGTGGCGATGCGCTGCTCGTCATTGTCGGCCCATTGCGCCAGCGCCGTGCCTATACCGTACCAGGCCGGCAGGGTATGGCGCGCCTGGGCCCAGCCGAAGACCCAGGCGATGGCGCGTACCGAGTCCTTGGAGCGGTCGCCCTGTTTGCGATGCGAGGGGCGTGAGCCGATGTTCATCATGCCGATTTCGTTGACCGGTGTGGCCTCGTAGAAATAGTCCAGCAGGGCGGGATTGTCGTCGGTCAGGTCGCGATAGGCGCCTTCCCCCATACGCACCAGCTGGTCGATGATTTCCAGATATTCGTCATGATCACCGGGCACCTCCTGGACGATACAGCGACTCGCCTTGAGCAGACCGGTGCTGCCCATGGTCAGCTCGTAGACGGCGGTTTCGTGATTGCTGTACTTGGAGGACAGCACCTCGCCCTGCTCGGTGAACTTGATCTGGCCGAACACGGTGCCGGCCGGCTGCGACAGGATGGCCTCGTGCGTCGGGCCGCCGCCGCGACCGATGGTGCCGCCGCGACCGTGAAACAGGCGGCATTCGATGCCGTGCTTGGCGGCGATAGCGGTAATCTTGCGCTGGGCCTGATACAGGCTCCAGCCCGAGGCCAGGATGCCGCCGTCCTTGCAGGAATCGGAATAGCCCAGCATGACCTCCTGAATATCGCCGGAGGCGGCCAGCAGGCGCCGGTAGGTGCTGTTCTCGAGCAGCCGCTCCATGACGATTTCGATGTGGGCCAGATCCTCGATGGTCTCGAACAGGGGCGAGATTTCGATGTCGCAGCGCCACTGTTCACTGTCACAGTCCACCAGGCCGGCCAGGTGGGCCAGGAACATCACTTCCATCACATGGCTGGCGGCGTGGGTCATGGAGATGACATAGGTGCCGAAGGCGCGCGGGCTGATTTCGTCGCGCATCTGTGCCATGACGTCGAACACTTCCAGGGTTTCGCGGGTCTCGTCCGAGAGCTGCGCGCGCGCCAGGGTCGGGCGCCGCTTGGCGGCGATGAGTTCGCTCAGCGTGGCGAGGCGCTGATCCTCGTCCATGTCGGCGTAATTGTAATTGCCGAAACCCTGGGCCAGGACCTCGTTCACTGTGCTGCTGTGGCGGGTGGACTCCTGACGTACGTCCAAATTCATCAGGAAAAAACCGAAGGTCTCGATCTGGCGGATCAGGTCCTTGACCGTGCCGTTGGCGATCTTGGCGTCGCCGTGGCTGAGCAGTGAATTGTGGATCAGGTGCAGGTCGCGCAGTAGCTCATCTTCATCGGCATAGGCATGTTCGGTAGGTTCGTGCACATGCTCGCCCAAGCTGTGCTTGATCGCCACCAGGTTGCGCTCCAGGCGATAACGCATCAGAAACAGCATGCGCCGATAAGGTTCGTTGGCGAAGCGCTCGGAATCGCCTTCGAAGGCGGTTTCGACTAAATAGTCGTAGTCGGCCAGCGCCTGGGTGAAGGCCTCGGCGGGCCGGCACAGGGAATTGGACAGGGTCAGCACCCGCGTCAGGCTGCCGATGCGGTTGAGATACTCCAGCAGCACCGAGCGTGCCTGCAGACGCAGGGCGAAGCGGGTGGTCTCGGGCGTGACGTTGGGATTACCGTCGCGGTCGCCGCCCACCCAGGAGCCGAAGCGCAGGAAGCTGGGGACGCTCACCGCCGGGCTGCCGGCGTAGATCTTGGCCACCGCCTTTTCCATATTGCGGTAGGTCTGGGGTACGGCGTCGAACAGACAGTCCTGAAAATAGCCGATGCCGGTGCGGATCTCGTCTTCCACCCGCGGTCGGCGCACGCGCACCTCGTCGGTTTTCCACAGGATCTGGATCTCGCCTTCCAGGCGTTCGATGATCTCGCGGCGCTCCTGTTTGCTCAGGCGGGTGTCGTCCAGCTCCTCGCTGGTGAGAAAAATACGCCGCAGCGCCTCTTTCACCATGCGCCGCTTGGCCTCGGTGGGGTGGGCGGTGATGACTGGATAATACGCGGTGCGGTTGAGGATGGTCTGCAGCTGTTCGGCGCTGATGTTCTGCTGCTTGAATTCGTTCAGGGTGGCGTTGAAGGAGCCAGGCCAGGCGGGGCCGTCGCTGAAGCGGCACAGGCGGCGCCGGTATTGATGCTGATAGGCCTCCTCGGCGATGTTGACCAGGCTGAAGTAAATGCTGAAGGCGCGCACCACCTGGGTCAGGGTGTGGGGATCGAGGCGGCTGATTAACAGTCTGAGCTGCTGCTGTTTTTTGGCGTTGTCTTCCTTGCGCAGATTGATGTAACCCTTGCGCAGGGTCTCGACGGCGGAGAACACCTGGTCGCCGGCCTGGGCGCGCAGGATGTTGCCCAACAGATTGCCGAATAGCTTGACGCGCGAACGCAGTTTCTTGTCCATAATTTTATTTAAAACAACTGGTTGCAGTGTGTGCCGCGGCCGCGCAGGGGAGCGCAGCGACCAAAAGGCGGCCATTATACACCCGGTGTGGGATTTTAGGAGGCCACGCCACGCCGAGTGAGACGGGAATAGGCGGGTTTAGGATTGACGTTTTTCCAAGGCCAGCTGGTAGAGCTCCAGATAATGTTTGGCACTCTGTTTCCAACTGAAATCCTGACGCATGCCGTTGGCGATGAGCTGCTGCCAGACCTGGGGTTGGCCGCGAAATACAGCGATGGCGCGCTGCGCGGCCCCCCACAGACCGTCATGGGTGGCGTGTGTGAAGACGAAGCCGGTGGCGGCCTTGCGGGCGATGTTCTCGTCGCTGGCATCGACCACCGTGTCGGCCAGGCCGCCGGTGCGGCGCACGATCGGCACGGTGCCGTAGCGCAGGCTGTAGATCTGGTTCAGGCCGCAGGGCTCGAAGCGCGACGGCATCAGGAACATGTCGGCGCCGGCCTCAATCTGATGCGCCAGGGGTTCGCTGAAGCCGATGTGCACGGCGATGTGTTCCGGGTACAGTTTGGCCGCTTGCTGCAATTCGGTCTGGATGTGTTTGTCGCCGCTGCCCAGAATCGCCAGCTGCACGTCGTGTTTCACCAGCTCGGGGATAATGCTCAGCACCAGGTCGATGCCCTTCTGTTCCGCCAGCCGGCCCACTAGCCCCAGCAGCGGCGGCGAGGTGCGCTGCGGCAGGCCGAACTGGGCCTGAAGTTGTTGTTTGTTGCGCGCCTTGCCGACCATGTGATGGGCGTCATAACTGTATTTCACGTGGGGGTCCTTGGCCGGGTCCCATTGCTTGTAATCCACGCCGTTGAGGATGCCCATGAGGCGCTCGGCGCGGTGATTCAGCAGGCCGTCGAGGCCGTGCCCGAAGTGCGGCGTGCGGATCTCCTCGGCATAGGTGGGGCTGACCGTGCTGATCATGTCGGCGAACACCAAGCCGCCCTTGATGAAGGACAGGCCGCCGTGAAACTCCAGGCCGTCCACGCCCCACAGGTGGCTGGGCAATTTCAGGCTGTGAAACTTGGTGGCCTCGAAAAAGCCGTGATAGGCCAGATTATGGACGGTAAATACGCTGGCCGGTCGCTTGGGGTAAGGCGCCAGCAGGGCCGGCACCAGGCCGCTCTGCCAGTCATTGCAGTGGACGATGTCCGGCTGCCAGTCCAGCTCTGCCTTGTTCAGGGCCACCGCAGTGACGGCGCGCGCGAACAGCGCGAAACGCTCGGCGTTGTCGGCCCAGTCATGCCCGTCCGGGTCCACGTAGGGCCCGCCGGGGCGGTCGAAATGGGGCGGCGAATCCACCAGATAGAGCCGCACTGTGGTGCCCGGCAGGCGGCCCTCGAGCAGGCGCACGGTCTCCGGCACGCCTTCCATGCGGAAACTGGCAAACCCTAGTTTTTCCGCTTTGCGCATGGCCTCGCGGTAGGCCGGCATGATGACGCGTACGTCCTGGGACTGGCCCTTGAGGGCGGCGGGCAGGCTGCCGGCGACATCCGCCAGGCCGCCGGTTTTGATCAGCGGATAGACTTCACTGGTGACGAATAGGATGTTGTGGCTGGACATGCGGGTCGGCTCGCGGGAAACAGGGTTGTTTTTTGTTGTTCAGAATAACATGGGGCTTTTAAACGTGTGAATGTTTTGTAATTTTCCCTGCCGGAATGGAGTAAGATGCGCAGCTTTGGTGCCCCTGTGCCTGGACTTGGTGCGCCTTGGGTCAATCTGATAGATTCGATTGCAATGAACTCATTTTCACAGCAGGTCACGCATGCCGGTGACAGGGCCGCCGTGTTTAATCTGCGGCGCCTGGTATTTGTCCGCCTGGTCGCCATTTTCGGCGAAATCGTGGTGGTTATCGCTGCCGCCTGGGGCTTGGGGATGCAGCTGCCCCTGCTGGGCCTGGGCTGGGTGATTGCCGCCCACGCCGCCGTCAACCTGTTTGCCGGCTGGCGCCTGCGTTCTGCTAAGTCGCTGGGTGCCAACGAATTTATGCTTCAGTTGGGGCTGGATGTGATAATCCTGACGACCCTGCTGTATCTCGCCGGCGGTGCCAGCAATCCCTTTATCTCCCTGTTAGTGCTGCCCCTGGTGATGGCGGCCGCCGTGTTGCCCAAACACCAGGTCTGGGGCATGGGCGTATTAGTGGTGGCGGCCTACGGCCTGCTGATGTTCCAGCATCGCCCCATGCCCCATGTCGCCTCCCATGCCGGCGAGGATTTCGACTGGCATGTTATTGGCATGTGGTTCAGTTTTATATTGGCCGTGGTCATTATCGTGTTTTTCGTGTTGCGCATGGCCGAATCGCTGCGCGAGCGCGATCGGGTGTTGGCTGAGGCGCGTGAGCGCAGCCTGCGCGACGAGCAGCTGGTGGCGTTAGGCACCCTGGCCGCCGGTGCGGCCCATGAGCTGGGTACGCCGCTGTCGACCATGGCCATTCTGACCCAGGAGTTGCAACAGGAGTACGACGCTGACACGGATCTGCAACAGCGGCTCGGCATCCTCAGGCAACAGGTGGACCGCTGCAAGGCCACGCTGGCCATGATTTCGGCCTCGTCCGGCCAGCTGCGCGCCGAGGGCGGCGGCCGGCTGCGGCTGGACCGCTTTTTGAGCGGGGTGGTGGCGGAGTGGCGCCTGCGGCGCCCGACGGCGCGGCTTGAATTTGAGATGTCGGGTACCCGCCCTGCGCCGGACATCATCTCGGAGCAGGGACTCAGGCAAGCCTTGATCACCTTTCTCGATAATGCCGCCGACTCGTCGCCCGATGACGTGGGCATGCGCTGCCGCTGGCAGGCGCGCCATTTGGCGATTGAAATCGCCGATCGCGGCGCCGGTATGCCGCAGCATTACCGCGCCCAGGTCGGCAAGGTGCCGTTTAGCACCAAGCCCGAGGGGCAGGGGCTGGGGCTGATGCTGGCCCACGCCATCATCCAGCGACTGGGCGGCACGGTGAATGTGGCGGACCGCCCCGGCGGCGGCATGCTTGTGGATATGCAGTTGGATTTGGCTAGGTTGTTGCTGGATGAATGATGCCGCCGACAAGCCGCGCCTGTTGCTGGCGGATGACGATGAGGTGTTTGCCGCCGTATTGGCGCGCGCCCTGGCCCGGCGCGGCTACGACGTGGAGCTGGCGCAGGATGTGCAAACCGGCTTGCGGCTGGCGCAGCAGTGGCTGCCCGATTATGCCGTCATCGACCTCAACATGCCGGACGGTTCGGGCCTGACACTGGTAAAGCAGATCTGCGCCCAGGACGGCGAGCCGCGGGTCGTGGTGTTGACCGGCTATGCCAGCATCGCCACGGCGGTGGAGGCCATCAAACTCGGCGCCATTCACTATTTGGCCAAACCGGCCGATGCCGATGACATCGTCGCCGCCCTGCACAAGGACACAGGCGACACCGAGGTGGCAGTGACCGAGTCGCCCATGTCGGTGCGGCGCTTGGAATGGGAGCATATCCAGAAGGTATTGGCCGAGGTGGAAGGCAATGTCTCGGAGGCGGCGCGGCGCTTGGGGATGCATCGGCGCACCTTGCAGCGTAAGCTGCAAAAGCGGCCGGTAAAGCAGTAAGTCGGCTTGCGTACGGCGCGGGTAGTTAACTATTTTTAATAGAGAATTCATAAATTTTTGCCGTGGTTGCAGGATCACAGCGAAATCCTAAATTGGCGGTGACGGACATTCCCTCACGGTCGCATTCAATCGCACAGGCAAGGAGAGTTAGCATGCGCATGGCAATGATCGGACTGGGCAAGATGGGCGGCAACATGGCGCGGCGGCTGTGTCGCGGCGGCATCGAGGTGGTGGGCTATAACCGCTCGCCGGAGATCGTCAACGCCTTGGCCGCCGAGGAGGGGATGGTGCCCGCCGGCGCCTTGCGCGAGGCGGTGGAAAAACTCACCGCGCCGCGCGTGGTGTGGTTGATGCTGCCCAGCGGCGCGCCCACCGAGCAGGCCATCGAGGAATTGAACGCCCTCCTGGAACAGGGCGATGTCATCGTCGACGGCGGCAATTCCAATTACCACGACAGCCAGCGCCGCGGCGCCACGGTGGCCAAGGCGGGTATCGGTTATGTGGACGCCGGCACCTCGGGCGGCATTTGGGGCCTGGACAACGGTTACTGCCTGATGGTGGGCGGCGCGCGCGACGCAGTGGCCCTGGTCGAGCCGGCGCTCAAGGTGTTGGCGCCGGCGCCCGAGCGCGGCTGGGCCCACGTCGGCCCTGTTGGGGCCGGTCATTTCACCAAGATGATCCACAACGGCATCGAGTACGGCATGATGCAGGCCATGGCCGAAGGCTTCGCCCTGATGAAGGGCAAGTCGGAATTCAATCTCGACCTGGCCCAGATCTCGGAGCTGTGGCGCCACAGTTCGGTGGTGCGCAGTTGGTTGTTGGATTTGACCGCCGATGCCTTGAAACAGGACCAGCAACTCGATGATATCGCCCCCTACGTGCCCGATTCGGGCGAGGGCCGCTGGACGGTGGTGGAGTCCATCGATCAGGGCACCGCCGCGCCGGTGCTGAGCCTGGCCCTAAGCATGCGCTTTACCAGTCAGGATGAAGAGGGCTATGACTTCAAGCTGTTGTCCATGATGCGTAACGCCTTCGGCGGTCATGCAGTGAAAAAGGCGGGTGAATAATGGCGAAGTTGGATCCCTGTACCCTGGTCATTTTCGGCGCCACCGGTAACCTGTCGCGCCTCAAGCTGATGCCGGCCCTGTTTCGGCTAGAGGCCGACGCGCGTCTGCCGGACGAGGCCAAGATCCTTGCCTTCGGGCGGCGTCCCTGGGACAAGCAACAGTGGGTGGACGAGGTGGCCAAGATGTTGGATGCCAAGTACCCCAACGGCTACGACCGCGGCGCCTTCGAGCGCTTCACTCAGAAACTGGAGTATCACCAAGGCGACTTGGACAACCTGGACTCCTTCAAAAGCCTGAGCGAGCGCCTGCAAGAAGCAGACAGTTTCCCCCGCAATCTGCTCCACTACATGGCCATCAGCCCCTCGGAATTCGGCAGCGTGTTCGAAAAGCTGGGCGAGGTGGGCTTGTTGAAGCAGCAACACGGCTGGCACCGGGTGGTGATCGAAAAGCCCTTCGGTTATGACCTGCTCAGCGCCCAGACCCTGCAGAACTCCCTGCTGCGCCATGCCGGCGAGGACCAGATCTTCCGCATCGATCACTATCTGGGCAAGGCCACGGTGCGCAATGTCTTGGTGTTCCGCTTCGCCAATCTGTTGCTGGAACCGCTGTGGCACCGCAACTACATCGACCATGTTCAGATCACCCATTCCGAGACGCTGGGAATACAGGGCCGAGCAGAATATTACGACCGCGCCGGAGCGCTGCGCGATATGTTGCAGAGCCATCTGATGCAGCTGCTCACCCTGGTGGCCATGGAGCCGCCGGTGGGCATGGACGCCGAATCCCTGCGCGACGAGAAGGTAAAGGTGCTCAAATCCATCCGCCCCATTCCGCACAATGCGGTCCATGCCCATGCCTTCCGCGCCCAGTACGCGGCGGGCCATGTGGAGGGACGTGCCGTGGCCGGTTATCAGGACGAAGCGGACGTGGCGCCGGACAGCGCCACGGAGACTTATGCCGCCTTGAAACTCTATATCGACAATTGGCGTTGGAAAGGGGTGCCCTTCTACGTGCGTACCGGCAAACGGTTGGCCGAGTCCAGTTCCGCCATCTGCATCCGCTTCAAGCACCCGCCGCAGCAATTGTTCGGCAGCAAGAGCAAGGCCGAGGCCCTCAAGCCCAACTGGATCCTGCTCGGCATCCAGCCCAACAACTGTCTCAAGATGGAGATCCAGGTCAAGGAACACGGCACCGCCATGAAGACCCGCGTCATCAGCCTTGACGCCAGTTACGATGACAAAGGCGGCAGCGGTGCCGATGCCTACGAAGACCTGATTCTGGACGTGATCAAGGGAGACCGTGCCTTGTTTTTGCGCTACGATGAAGTGGAATGGGCCTGGCGCGTGGTGGACCCGATTCTCAAGGTCTGGTCGATGGAGCGCGACTTCATCAACACCTATCCGGCCGGCACTTGGGGGCCGCGCGGCACCTACCGGCTATTCGATCGCGAAGACCAGTTTTGGCGCCATTCGCTATCACTGGACGGCAGCGATGTCAGCTCGGAGGCGTTCTGAGAACCCGTTTCTAAACCAATAACAACACAGGTGGGGCATGCAAGAAATCGCGGCATGGAAAGCGCTAAAGGCACATAAACAAGAGATCGAGAATCTTTACATGCGCGACCTGTTCGCGGCGGATCCCCAGCGCTTCGAAAGTTTCTCGCTGCAGTTCCAGGGCCTGTTGTTCGACTATTCCAAGAATCGTATTAACGCCGAGACCCTGCGCCTGCTGCTGGATCTGGCTGACTACGCCGATGTCGGCGGCTGGACCGCGCGCATGTTCAACGGCGAGCCCATCAATATCACCGAAGACCGGCCGGTGCTGCACGTGGCGCTGCGCAACCGCGGCAACCGGCCGATCCATGTGGACGGCGAGGACGTGATGCCCCTGGTCAACGCGGTGCTGGCCAAGATGCGTCGCTTCAGCGATGAAGTACGCAGTGGCAAGTGGCAGGGCTACAGCGGCGAGCCCGTCACCGACGTGGTGAATATCGGCATCGGCGGTTCCGATCTGGGGCCGGTGATGGTGACCGAGGCGCTCAAGCCCTACATCAAGCCGGGCTTGCGCGTGCACTTCGTCTCCAACATCGACAGCAATCACCTGGTGCAGACCATCAAAGGGCTCAGGCCCGAGACCACCCTGTTCATCGTCGCCTCCAAGACCTTCACCACCCAGGAGACCCTGACCAACGCCCGTTCGGCGCGCGCCTGGCTGCTGGCCGCCTATGACGGTGACGAGCGCGCCGTGGCGCGCCACTTCGTGGCCTTGTCCACCAACGCCGCCGAGGTGAAGCGCTTCGGTATCGATACCAATAACATGTTTGAATTCTGGGACTGGGTCGGCGGCCGTTATTCGCTTTGGAGCGCTATCGGTCTGTCCATCGCCATTGCCATCGGCATGGAGAACTTCGAGGCCATGCTGCAGGGCGCCTATGAAATGGACGAGCACTTCCGCAGCGCGCCGCCGGCCGAGAATATCCCGGTAATCATGGCCCTGCTGGGCATCTGGTATAACGATTTCTTCGGCGCCGACAGTCACGCCATCCTGCCCTATAACCAGTACCTGCACCGCTTCCCCGCCTATTTGCAGCAGGCCGACATGGAGAGCAACGGCAAGCACACCACGCGCGATAACCAGCGCGTCGATTATCTCACCGGTCCGGTGATCTGGGGCGAGGTGGGCACCAACGGTCAGCATGCCTTCTATCAGTTGCTGCACCAGGGCACCAAGCTGATTCCGGCCGATTTCATCGCCGCGGTGGAGAGTCAGAATCCCCTCGGCGAGCACCAGGATATCCTGCTGTCCAACTTCTTCGCCCAGACCGAGGCCCTGATGGTGGGGCGCAGCGAGGCCCGCACCCGCGCCGACTTGGAGGCGGAAGGCTACAGCGGCGATAAGCTGGAACAGCTGGTGGTGCACAAGGAGTTCGAGGGCAACCGGCCGACCAACTCAATGCTGTTCCAGCGCTTCGATCCCCACAGCGTGGGTATGCTGATCGCCATGTACGAACACAAGATCTTCGTCCAGGGCGTGATCTGGAATATAAACTCCTTCGACCAGATGGGCGTGGAGCTGGGCAAGCAGTTGGCCAAGACCATCCAGCGTGAACTCGAGGACGACGCACCGGTGTCCGAGCATGACGCCTCCACCAACGGGCTGATCAATCACTACAAGCGGAGGCGTTGAGTCTGCGAATCAACGTAAATTAAAAAGTACCTCCAGCCTCCCCCTTTTTCTAAAGGGGGATTGAGGGGGATTTAAAGATTCGGAGTTCTTAGCCTTAAATCTCCCCAACCCTTTATGCCTTGTCGGTGCTCTTTAGAAAAACAGGCGAGCCGTCCATGAGCGGACTGAATTTCCCGTTTTTCAAAAACACGGTATAATTGCCGCCTTGTTCTAACTGACTGAAAAAACAAGAAAACGAGAACACATCTTGTAATCGTCGACAAATTAATCGATCTTTGCGGCCCGCCTCAGCGGCCGGATTTTTAATCACGCGCCTTCAGAACCAGGCAACACGCATCTAGCAAAAGGATTGTAGCGATATGTCTCAGCAATCAGAGTTACCCGATATCGACGCCGTCGAAACCAAGGAGTGGATCGAATCCCTCGAGGCGGTGATCGAAAACGAGGGCGTGGAGCGCGCCCATTTCCTGCTGGAGCAATTGATCGACAAGGCGCGTCGTTCGGGTAGCAACCTGCCCTATTCGGCCAATACCGCCTATGTGAACACTATCCCGCCGCACCTGGAGGCGCCCATTCCCGGCGACCAGGCCATGGAGGACCGCATCCGCTCCTTCATCCGCTGGAACGCCATGGCGATGGTGGTCAAGGCCAACCGAAAGTCCGCCGAGTTGGGCGGTCACATCGCCACCTTCGCCTCGGCGGCGACCCTGTACGACGTGGGGTTCAATCATTTCTGGCGCGCCCCCAGCCACGAGCACGGCGGCGATCTGATCTACTCCCAGGGCCACGCCTCGCCCGGCACCTACGCCCGCGCCTATCTGGAAGGACGGGTGACTGAGGAGCAGCTGGACAATTTCCGTCAGGAGGTGGACGGTAAGGGCCTGTCGTCCTATCCCCATCCCTGGCTGATGCCCGACTTCTGGCAGTTCCCGACGGTGTCCATGGGTCTGGGGCCGATCATGTCCATCTACCAGGCGCGTTTTATGAAATACCTGCAGGACCGCGGCCTGGCCGATACCAAGAACCGCAAGGTCTGGGCCTTCCTGGGAGACGGCGAGACCGACGAACCGGAATCCCTGGGCGCCATTTCCCTGGCCCCGCGCGAAAAGCTGGACAACCTGATCTGGGTGGTCAACTGCAACCTGCAGCGCCTCGACGGGCCGGTGCGCGGCAACGGCAAGATCATCCAGGAGCTGGAGGCCCTGTTCCGCGGCGCCGGTTGGAACGTGATCAAAGTGCTGTGGGGCTCCTACTGGGATCCGCTGCTGGCCAAGGATAAGAACGGCCTGCTGCAGCAGCGCATGATGGAAGCGGTCGACGGCGATTTTCAGAACTATAAGGCCAAGGACGGCGCCTATGTGCGCGAACACTTCTTCGGCAAATATCCCGAGCTGAAGGAAATGGTCTCCAAAATGTCCGATGCCGACATCTGGCGCCTCAACCGCGGCGGTCACGATCCGCACAAGGTCTACGCCGCCTACAAGGCCGCGGTCGAACACAGCGGCCAGCCCACCGTCATCCTGGCCCATACCGTCAAGGGCTACGGCATGGGGGCCGCCGGCGAAGGCCAGATGCGCACCCATTCGCAGAAGAAGCTCGACGCCGACGACATGGTCTATGTGCGCGATCGCTTCAACATCCCACTCAGCGACGAGGACGCCGCCGCCGGTAAGTACTACAAACCGGCCGAGGACAGCGCCGAAATGAAATACCTGCACGAGCGCCGTAAGGCGCTGGGCGGTTATCTGCCGGCCCGGCATCATTCCGCCGCGCCGTTGGAGATCCCCGATGTGTCGGTCTTCGATGTGCTGCTGAAAGGCTCGGGCGACAAGGAGATGTCCACCACCATGGCCTATGTGCGCCTGCTGACGGTGCTCTGCCGCGACAAGAAGATCGGTAAATATGTCGTGCCCATCGTGCCCGACGAGGCGCGCACCTTCGGCATGGAGGGCATGTTCCGCCAGCTGGGGATCTACTCCTCCGTTGGTCAGACTTATACGCCGCAGGACAAGGACGAGATAATGTTCTACAAAGAGGACAAGACCGGCCAGATCCTGGAAGAAGGCATCACCGAGGCCGGCTCCATGTCCTCCTGGATCGCCGCGGCGACGTCCTATAGCGCCCACGGTGTGAATACCGTGCCGTTCTATATTTATTACTCCATGTTCGGCTTCCAACGCATCGGCGACCTGGCCTGGGCCGCGGGCGACATGCAGGCGCGCGGCTTTCTCATCGGCGCCACCGCCGGCCGCACCACCCTGGCGGGCGAGGGGCTGCAGCATCAGGACGGCCACAGCCTGGTGCTGGCCAACACCATCCCCAACTGTGTCAGCTACGACCCCACCTTCGGCTACGAGCTGGCGGTGATCGTGCACGAGGGGCTGCGACGCATGTATGCCGAACAGCAGAACGTGTTCTACTACATCACCACCATGAACGAAAACTACACCCACCCGGCACTGCCCGAGGGCGCCGAGGCGGGCATCGTCAAGGGCATGTATCGGTTCCGCAAGGGCGGTGAGAAGAAACTCAAGGTCCAGCTGCTGGGCTCCGGCACCATTTTCCGCGAGGTGATCGCGGCGGCCGACATGCTGGCCGAGGAATGGGGCGTGGACGCCGACATCTGGAGCGCCACCAGCTTCAACGAGCTGGCCCGCGAGGCCCACGCCAGCGAGCGCTGGAATCGCCTGCATCCCGAACAGGACGCAAAGACGCCTTACGTGGCACAGTGCCTGGCGGATGCCAAAGGTCCGTTCATCGCCGCCACCGACTACATCCGCGCCTATCCGGACCAGATTCGCAAATGGGTGCCGGGCCGTTATGAGGTGCTGGGCACCGACGGCTTCGGCCGTTCCGACACCCGCGCCCAGTTGCGCAAGCACTTCGAGGTCAACAGTGCCCATGTGGTGGTTGCGGCACTCAAGGCCCTGGCCGATGATGCTCAGCTGGAGCCCAAGAAGGTGCAGGAGGCCATCGATAAATACGGCATCGACGCGGACAAAACCTATCCCCTGTACGCCTAAGCCGGCCGGGAAGCAAGCGAAGGACGCATATGAGCAAAGAAATCAAAGTTCCGAATATTGGTGACTTCTCCGAGGTGGAGGTGATCGAGGTGCTGGTATCTCCGGGCGACCGCATCAAGCCCGAGGACTCGCTGATTTCGGTGGAGTCGGACAAGGCCGCCATGGAGATCCCCGCCCCGGAAGGCGGCGAGGTCAAAGAGGTCAAGGTCAAGGTGGGGGACAAGGTCTCCGAGGGCAGTCTGATCCTATTGCTGGAACCGGCCAATGACGCCGCGGCCGAAACGCAGCCGGCCGCTGAACAGGCGCAGCCGTCCAAGGAGGAGGAAAAGGCCGAGGAGAAACCCAAGCCTGAGGCGCCCGCGCAGCCCCCGCCGGCGCCTAAAAAAGAGGCAGCGGCCGCGCCGCGCCAGTCGCCCACCGCCGCCATCAACGAGGAGTCATTCTCCAAGGCCCACGCCACGCCGGCGGTGCGCAAGTTCGCCCGTGAGCTGGGCGTGGACCTGGGCCAGGTGGACGGCAGCGGCCGTAAGGGCCGTATCACCAAGGACGATGTGCAGGGCTTCGTCAAACGCGCCCTGTCACAGCCGGCCGCCGGCGGTCTGGGCGTGGCGCCCATGCCCGAGATCGATTTCAGCCAGTGGGGCGAGGTCGAGGCCCAGCCCCTGTCCAAGATCAACAAACTCACCGGCCAATTCCTGCATCGCAACTGGGTCACCATCCCGCACGTCACCCAGTTCGACGAGGCGGATATCACCGACATGGAAAAATTCCGCAAGGAGATGGCCGCCGAATACAAGGAAAAGGGCATCAAGATCACCCCCCTGGTGTTCATGATGAAGGCGGTGGTGTCAGCGCTGAGAGAGTTTCCGCGCTTTAATTCATCGCTGGATGCGACCGGCGAGAACCTGATCCTGAAACGTTATTTCAATGTGGGCATCGCGGTGGACACCCCGGACGGTTTGGTAGTGCCGGTGGTGCGCGATGTGGATCGCAAGAGCCTGGTGGACCTGGCGGCGGAGTTGGGCGAGATCAGCGCCAAGGCGCGTGACAAAAAGCTCAAGCCGGCCGACATGCAGGGCGGCAGTATCACCATCTCCAGCCTGGGCGGTATCGGCGGCACCAAGTTCACGCCCATCGTGAACGCCCCCGAAGTGGCCATCCTCGGTGTGTCGCGCGCCAAGATGCAGCCGGTGTGGAACGGTAAGGAATTCGAGCCGCGCCTGATGTTGCCGCTGTCATTGTCCTACGATCACCGCGTCATCGACGGCGCCGATGGCGCCCGGTTCACCACCTTCCTCAGCCGCGTGCTGTCCGACACCCGCCGGTTGCTGTTGTGATTTTATTAACCGCGAAGGACGCAACGGGCGCTAAGGTTCGCAACGACTAACAGGCTATTTTCCTTTGCGTTGCTTCGCGTCCTTTGCGGTAAAAAAATAAATAGGATCTACCCATGAGCAATACAGTTGAGACAGAGGTTCCTCACATTGGCGACGTCAAAGACGTGGAAGCCCTGGCCAACCCCGGTGATAGACAGCATCAAGCCGGTTGTTCTTGTAATCTGATTTCTTAATTAAGCGCGAAGGACGCAAAGATTAACAAGCTATTTCCCTTTGCGTTGCTTCGCGTCCTTTGCGGTAAAAAAATAAATAGGATCTACTCATGAGCGATACAGTCGAGATAAAGGTTCCCAATATCGGTGACTTCAAAGACGTGGAAGTCATCGAAGTCCTGGTCAATCCCGGCGACAGCATCAAAGAGGAGGACTCACTGATTTCGGTGGAGTCGGACAAGGCCGCTATGGAGATCCCCGCGCCCCAGGCCGGTGTGGTGAAAGAGCTGCTGGTGTCAGTGGGCGACAAGGTATCCGAAGGCAGTCCTATCCTTAAGTTGGAGGCAGGTGCCGCAGCCGCTGCTCCCGCAGAAGAGAAGCAAGAGGCTGCGTCCGAGCCGAAGACGGAAGCGGCCGCGCCCGCGCCCCAGGCCTCTAGCTACAGCGGCGACGTGGATTTGAAGGCCGAGCTGGTGGTGCTGGGCTCCGGCCCCGGCGGTTATACGGCCGCTTTCCGTGCCGCCGACCTGGGCAAGCAGGTGATCCTGATCGAGCGTTACGACGTCATCGGCGGGGTCTGTCTCAATGTCGGCTGTATCCCCTCAAAGGCCTTGTTGCACACCGCCCAGGTGATTACCGAGGCGGCCGAATTTCACCACATCGGCGTGGCCTTCAATACGCCCGAGATCGACCTGGACAAGCTGCGCGGCCACAAGAACAAGGTGGTCGGCAAACTCACCGGCGGCCTGAAACAGCTGGCCAAAAAGCGCAAGGTGCAGATCGTGCACGGCTACGGCAAGTTCACTTCGCCCCACACCATCGAAGTGGAGGCGGCAGACGGCGGCAAGCAGGTGGTCGGTTTCGACAACTGCATCATCGCCGCCGGATCGCGCGTCACCAAGCTGCCCTTCATCCCCTGGGACGATCCGCGCGTGATGGACTCCACCGACGCCCTGGAGATCGAGGAGGTGCCGGAACGCCTGCTGGTGGTGGGCGGCGGCATCATCGGTCTGGAGATGGCCACGGTCTATGACGCCCTGGGTGCCAAGGTGACCGTGGTGGAACTCTCTCCCGGCCTGATCCCCGGCGCCGACCGCGACGTGGTGCGGCCGCTGGAGCGGCGCATCAAGAAGCGTTACGAAAACATCTATCTCGATACCAAGGTCACCGCCATCGAGCCCAGCGATAAAGGCCTGGTGTGCAGCTTCGAAGGCAAAAAGGCGCCGCAACAAGACACCTTCGACCGCGTGCTGGTGGCCATCGGCCGTCAGCCCAACGGCAAGTTAATCGACGCCGAAAAGGCCGGTGTCAGCGTCAATGAACAGGGTTTTATCGAAGTGGACAAACAGCAGCGCACCAACGTCGACCATATCTATGCCATCGGCGACGTGGTCGGCCAACCCATGCTGGCCCACAAGGCGACCCACGAGGGCAAGGTGGCGGCGCAGAACATCGCCGGCGAGAAGTCCTTTTTCGATGCCCGCACCATCCCCTCGGTCGCCTACACCGATCCGGAAGTGGCGTGGATGGGCAAGACGGAAGACCAGTGCAAGGCCGAGGGTATGGACTACACCAAGGGCAGTTTCCCTTGGGCCGCCTCCGGCCGCTCCCTGTCGCTGGGCCGTGACGAGGGTATGACCAAGGTGCTGTTCGATGCCGATCACAAGATCATCGGCGCCGCCATGACCGGCCCCAACGCCGGCGAGCTGATCGCCGAGGCGGTGCTGGCCCTGGAGTTGGGCGCGGACATCGAGGACATCGCCCTGACCATCCATCCCCATCCGACCTTGTCCGAGACCTTCAACTTTGCCGCCGAGGTGGCGGAGGGGACGTGCACCGATATTTACGTACCAAAACGGAAATAACCTAGCCCGGATTTCTCACCACGAACGGTGGCAAGACATCCGGGCTTAAGCACAAGACAAAGCCCGGCGCCGCGCCGGGCTTTTTATGTCCTGCGTCACAGTCTCCTTCACGGCCGCTGAACGAGTGTGAAACGGCCTGCAAAAACGGCATTCAATCCTCATCGGCCTGGGCCGCGAACCCGATATAAACAGCATCCAGTCAACTTGATGCCCGTAAGGATGCCATGTCTGTCGCGAACACCATCGATGATATTTCCTCATTAAGCTTTTTCGAGCCGCTGTACCGGCTCGATCATGACAAGCTCACCGAATTGGCGGAGCGTTCGCCGCTGCTCAGTTTCCGCAAGGGCCAACCGCTGGCGGCGGGCATCGACAAAAATCATATCGTCTACCTGCTCTCGGGCACGCTGGAATACGCACCCAATTCGGCGCATACGGAAATCATCAAGGCCGAAAGCGAGCGGGCGCGTCACGCCATTCTCGCACCCGATAAACGCAGCCGCGTCATCGCCCAAAGCAGTGTCGAGGTACTGTGTATCGATGCCGAGCTGCTGGACCTGTTGCTCAACTGGGACAGCGGCGGTGGTTTCGAGGTGGACGAACTCGACACCGAGGCGTCGGCCGGCTGGCTCGGCACCCTGATGCAGAGCGATGCCGTGCTGAGTCTTTCGCCGTCCAGCATCCAGGCCCTGATGGCCGTCGTCGAGCCGGTGGAATTCAAGGCGGATTGCGTCATATTCGAACAGGGCGACCAGCCGGATTATTATTACATCGTGTCGCGCGGTCGTTGCGCCATTACCCGGCGCGGTGCGCAGCAGGATGCGCCGGTGACCCTGGCCACAGTGGGGCCGGGTGAGGCCTTCGGCGAAGAGGCCTTGATCGCCAACACCCCGCGCGGTGCCACGGTGCGCATGCTTGAGGACGGCCTATTGCTGCGCCTGGACCAACACAACTTCAAGCGCCTGTTGGAACAGTCCTTGGTCCATGTGGTGGATCAGGAACGGGCGCACAGCCTGAAGGCGCGCGGCGCGCAGGTGTTGGATCTGCGCAATGCGGATGATTTCGCCGTCGACGGCAGTGGCATGAACATCCCCTTCGCCGAATTGCGCGGTCGCATGGACGACCTGGATCGCACGCAAAAGTATCTGGTGTTGTCCGACGATAATCGCATGAGCGCGGTGGCCGCCTTCCTGTTGGGCAAGCAACGTTTCAAGGTCTATGTTTTGCAAACGTCGGCGATGGAGGGGTTCGCGGTGAAGGCCGCCGCCGCTACCGCCCAGGCCGGGGAACTGCGCGCCAAGCTTGCCCAGGTGCAGCAACAATTGGACACCGCGAATACCGAGTTGGCGCAGCAGGCCGAGCAGCAATCGGCCTATCGTCAGCGCCAGCAGTCGCTTGAGGCGGAGTTGAACCAGGTTAAGGCCGAGGCCAAGAAGGCGATCGTGCAGGCGGGGAGCCTGAAGACCAAAGCCGAAGCCAAACTGCGCGAGCGCATCGACGATCTCAGCACTCAATTGGACCAGGAGCGCGACAACGGCCGTCACCTGGTCGGCGAATTGGAGCGCCTCAAAGACCGGTCGGCATCCCTGGCGCAACAGCTACAGGACAGTCGCCAGCAGGCGCAGCAGCGCTCGGAGGACGCATCCCTCACCAATCTAAGGGTGCACAACCTGACCCGGGAACTGGGTGAGGAGAAGACACAGCGCCAGGCCTTGGTGGCCGAGAATGACCGGCTCAACGGTCAGTTGGCGCAGCTGACCAATCAATTACAGCAGATCCAGGGGCAGCTGGCGAAAACTGAGGACTTGCCGCAAGTCGGCGCCTTGCAGGCCGAACTGGCGCAGCAATGTCAACGCGGCGACCGGCTGCAGAATCAAAACGAAGACCTGAATCAACGTCTGCAGACACTCGCTGCAGAACTGCAGCAGATGCGCCAGTCTCATGAACAGGAAATTGTCGAATTGACGCAGGCGCGTCGCCAAGAGGCCGACTTGCATGACAGCGTCAGCGCCTTGCGGACCCAGCTGGAACAGGTACAGCGGGACTATGAGCAGGCCTCGGCGGCACGTCAGGCACTGGATGAGCAGCTTAACAGCGCCGCCCGCCAGGCTGAGCAACAAGATACCGCGCTGAGCCAGTTGGAGGCAGAGTTGCGTCAGCGCGAGGCGCGCGTCGTCGAGCTTGCAGATGAACGCGATCGCTTGCAGCGCGCCGTACCGGCGTTGGAGGCCAGTTTGGAACAGAGCTGCCAGGCGCAAGTTGAATTGCAGCAGCACGTCAAGGACTTGGCCCGATCGCGCAGTGACTTGGAGCACAAGCTCGCCGCTCTCAATGACCAATTGCAGGCGCAAGCGGGGGCGGTCGGCGAGCGTGACGCGCTGCAACGGAAGCTGGCCGCCCAGATGGCCGTGATGGCCGAAAAGGAGGCCGGGTTTGCCCAGGCGGAGTCCGACTTCGAACAGCGTTTGCAGGCACTCGAGGCTGAATTGGGCAGCACCAGTCTGAATGCCCTGCAGGAGGCCGACAAGGCCGCGCAGGAGATGAAACGTCTGCAGCTACGCATCCAGGTACTAAGCGAAGAGCTGTCCACCGTGCAGAGCGAAAAGCAACGCAGCGGCGTGTTTCTGAAACTGCTGCTTATCACCACGATCACCTTGGGCGGGGCCTATGCCGCGGCGATCTATAGCGGAATCGACGTGCACACCTCTGTCGGTCTATGGTTGGATCAGGTCGGCCCTTGGGTCAAGCGCCTGATGCATGCCTTGCCCGCCGTTCTCCAGCCCGAATCCATGACGTGATCCGGGCCCGCGGAGTCGTTGCGCGGAGCGAATCATTTTTGTCACGTCCCCCTGTGCACGTATAGAATGCAATTCATATGTTTGCGCGGATTGGCCGTCAATCCATGGATGATCAGACGATCAAAAATCAGGAGTAAAACATGACAATACTTGTGATCGGTGCAACGGGCGGCGTGGGCCGCCACGTGACCGCCGGATTGAAGGAGAAAGGGGAACAGCCACGCGCCCTGACCCATTATCCGGCCAAGCTGGACCAGCTGCCCCAGGGGGTGGAAGGGTGTGTCGCCGATCTGGTTGCGCGCGGCAGTCTGGCCAAGGCCTTCACCGGTGTTGACAAGGTATTCATGCTCACACCGCTGAGTCAGAACGAGATTCAGATGGGACTCAACGCCGTGTTGGCGGCGACCATGGCCGGCGTGAAAAAGATTGTCTACCTGTCCGTACCGCACCCGGAAGGCACCGACCGTATTCCCCATTTCAAGAACAAAGTGCTGGTGGAAAAGAAACTCAAAGAAAGCGGAATGGCGTATACCATTCTGCGCGCCAATAATTTCTTCCAGAACGATCAGTGGGGTCAGGCCGCCGTCATGGCCTATAGCACCTATCCTCAGCCTTTGGGGAATGTGGGGCTGAATCGGGTGGATGCCCGCGACGTCGCCGACGCCGCCGTCAACGCCTTGCTCGAAGACGGCTTTGACAATCAGGCGTTCGCCATCAACGGCACCGAGGTCTGGACCGGGGAAAGCATCGCCGCCGAATTCTCCCAGCAACTCGGCCGCGATATCCGCTATGGCGGCGATGATCTGGAAAACTGGGCCAAACAGGCGCAACACATGATGCCCGCCTGGATGGTGAACGATTTCAAAGTCATGTATCAGTACTTTCAGGCGCACGGCCTGCTGGCCTCGGCCGAGGCGCTGGCCGCCCAGGAGGCCGTCATCGGTCATGCCCCACGCCGCTTCGGCGCCTTCGTCGCCGAGCTGGTCCAGTCCTGGCGGCAGGGCTGAGCGATGCTATGCAGGGCGGGGGATGACGACGCGCCCGCCCGGCGCGTTACAGGGCCTTGACCCGCTCCAGTATCGCCTGGGCGTGGCCCTCGGGATTGACGCCGTATTCCACGTAGGCCAGTTGCCCGGACTTGTCGATGATGAAGCTGGAACGCACGATGCCCATCTTCTTTGCGCCGTTTTTCTCCTTTTCCTGCCACACGCCATAGGCCTGGCATAATTCACCGTCGCTGTCGGAGATCAGTGCGACCTTGAGATCGTACTTGTCGATGAACTGGCGGTGGCTGGTGCAGGAATCCTTGCTCACCCCCAGCACCACCGTGTCGTGGCGTGCGAAGGCGTCCGCCAGCGCGGTGAACTGATTGGCCTCGATGGTGCAGCCCGGGGTGTCGTCGCGGGGGTAAAAATAGAGCACCACGTTCTTTTCGCCCTTGAAATCCGCCAGGCTGACGGTTTGGCCGTCCTGGTCAGGCAGGCTGAATGGGGGCGCGGTCTGATGGGTTTTCAGCATAATCCTTAGCTCCTTGGTCAATTATTGCTGCATCATGGCCCAGAATCGGCCCGCAGGCAAACCCGGCTCGGGTATAATGACGCCCCTTTCGTAATCTGAACGCCATCCTGGGAATCCATAATGTTGTCCACTGCCAATATCACCATGCAATTTGGTGCCAAACCCCTTTTTGAAAACGTCTCGGTCAAGTTCGGCCAGGGCAACCGCTACGGCCTGATCGGCGCCAACGGTAGCGGTAAGTCAACCTTCATGAACATCCTGGGCGGCGATCTGGAGCCCAGCAGCGGCGTGGTGATGCGGGACGCCGACGAGCGTATCGGCAAGCTGCGCCAGGATCAGTTCGCCTTCGAGCGGTATTCGGTGGTCGATACGGTGATCATGGGGCACGCCGAGTTGTGGGCGGTGAAACAGGAGCGCGACCGCATCTACGCCCTGCCCGAGATGAGCGAAGCGGACGGCATCAAGGTCGGCGAATTGGAGGCCGAGTTCGCCGAGATGGACGGCTATACCGCCGAGGCCCGCGCCGGCGAGCTGTTGCTGGGGCTGGACATCCCCATCGAGCAGCACTTCGGCCCCATGAGCGAGGTGGCGCCGGGTTGGAAACTACGCGTGTTGCTGGCCCAGGCCCTGTTCGCCGACCCGGACATCATGCTGCTGGACGAGCCCACCAACAACCTGGACATCAACACCATCCGCTGGCTCGAGAACGTGCTCACGGCACGCAACTCCACCATGATCATCATCTCCCATGACCGCCACTTCCTGAACAGCGTCTGCACCCACATGGCCGATCTGGACTACGGCGAGCTGCGTCTCTACGCCGGCAACTATGATGAATACATGACCGCCGCCACCCAGGCACGCGAACGCTTGTTGTCCGACAACGCCAAAAAGAAGGCCCAGATCGCCGAGTTGCAGACCTTTGTCAGCCGCTTTTCCGCCAATGCCTCCAAGGCCAAGCAGGCCACCTCGCGCGCCAAACAGATCGACAAGATCCAGCTGGAGGAGGTGAAGCCCTCCAGCCGGGTCAACCCCTTCATCCGCTTCGAGCAGGACAAGAAGCTGCACCGCCTGGCGCTGCAGCTGGACGGTGTCGCCAACGGTTATGACGGCGCGACCCTGTTCAGTGGTCTCAACCTGATGCTGGAGGTGGGCGAGCGCCTCGCCATCATCGGCCCCAACGGCATCGGCAAGTCGACCCTGCTCAAGACCCTGGTGGGTGAGCGGGCGCCGGCGGCGGGCACGGTGAAGTGGTCCGAAAATGCCAATATCGCCTATTTCGCCCAGGACCACGCCGAGGACTTTGCCGCCGACATGAACCTGTTTGATTGGATGGCCCAGTGGGCCCAGCCCGGCGATGATGAGCAGGTGATCCGCGGCACCCTGGGGCGGCTGCTGTTTTCCCGCGACGAGCTTAACAAGTCGGTCAAGGTGGTGTCCGGCGGCGAGCAGGGGCGATTGTTGTTCGGCAAACTGATGCTGCAACGCCCCAACATCCTGGTGATGGACGAACCCACCAACCATCTGGACATGGAATCCATCGAGTCCCTCAATCTGGCACTGGAAAACTATCCCGGTACGTTGATCTTCGTCAGTCATGACCGCGAGTTCGTCGCCTCCTTGGCGACGCGCATCATTGAACTCACGCCTACCGGCGTGGCCAACTTCTCCGGCAGGTACGACGACTATCTGCACAGCCAGGGCGTGCAATAGGAGGCGTCATGGCGCGCTTGCTCGGTATTGCCAAACGGGCCCGCAAACGGGCCGCGATGCAGTTGTTGCAGACCGCCGAGATACGTCTGGAACACGGCGTGGCCGACGACTTTCGCGGCAAATCCGGCGCGCGTCAAGTCACCGTATTGACACGCGAAGCTTGGCAGGCGGCCTGCGCCGAGCTCGGCCTTGGCGCGGCCGATACATTGCCCTGGACCACACGCCGCGCCAATCTGCTGATCCAGGGCCTGGATCTGCGCGATAGCAGCGGCCGCATCCTGAAAGTCGGCGAGGTCGAGCTGCTCATCAGCCGGGAAACCGATCCCTGTGAGCGCATGGAGCAGGCGTGCCCCGGCCTGTTGGCCGCCATGGCCAAAGAATGGCGCGGCGGGGTGTGCTGTCGGGTGCTGGTGGCGGGGCGGATTCAGATCGGCGACCCGGTGGCCTTGGTCGATGCCGACTGAGGCGCAAGTGATTGCCGCGGCGCGTTGCTGGGTCGAGCAGGTGGTGCTGAAACACAACTTCTGCCCCTTCGCCCATAAGCCCGTGCGCAATAACGCCCTGCGCTATGTCGTCAGCCAGGCCGGGGACACGGACCGCCTGGTGCAGGACCTGATCGACGAATTGCTGTTGCTGCGCGATGCCGACCACGGCCGCACCGCGACCACCCTGCTGGTGACCCCCGATTGTTTGCGCGAGTTTGACGCATACAACCGCTTTCTCGACCTGGTCGATGTGCTTATCGCCCAGTTCAATCTGCAGGGGGTGATCCAGGTGGCCAGTTTTCATCCCGACTATCAATTCGCCGATCTGGACCCGGATGATGTACGCAACTACACCAATCGCACGCCGTTCCCCATGTTTCACCTGATTCTGGAGGCCGATATCGAGCGAGCGCGGGCCGATTATCCGGATGTCGGCCGCATCCCGGAGGACAACATGCGCCTGCTGCAACGGCTCGGGCTGGAGGCGGCCCGGCGGCAGCTGGCCGCTTGCCGGGACGCTCCGGGCGAGGCGTGAACGTCACCGCACTCATGGCCGCGGCCTTTTGGTCGATGACCAAGCACGGGGCAATGATTGATCACGGAGAGCGCATCAATGATCGAGGAGCTGGAAAAGGTAAGTCTGCTGAGCGAGTTATCACCGCAACAGCTGGCCGAGGTGAGTCGCTTTTGTACCCCGCTGAGTTTGGGCGACGGCGACATGCTGATCCGCGAGTCGGATAAAATCGGCAATGATCTCTATCTGTTGTGTGCGGGCACTGTCGAGATCGTCTCCAATGGCAACGCCGTCACCAGCGCCGAGGTGGTGATCTCCAAGCAGGATAAGGACGTATTCGGCGAGATGGGATGGCTCACCAATGCGCCGCGCACCGCCTCGGTGCGTTGTCACGGCAATGTCCAAGCCGTGCGTGTCGACGGCCTTGCCTTACGCGAGTATCTCAACAGTCACCCGGAGGTGGGCTATATCGTTATGCGCCACATCGCCCTGACGCTGTCGCAACGCATGCAAGGTACCGACGTCTTGTTGAAACAGATTCTGTGGAACACCACCCTCTAACGCGATCATAACCGGCATTTCTCACCGGGCGGACCGCGCTGCGCGCTGCCCGACCGGTTTTACAGTGACCGGCCGTGGGCGTATCGTGGCTGTATTTCCAGCAAACGATTCGAGCACACGGAAAGGACACTATGAGCGCGATGGCGATGGGACTGAGCCGGCGGCAGCAAGTCGGCCTGTTGTTGGGCCCCGGCCTGTTTTTCCTGATGGTGCTATTGCCGCTGCCCGAGGGCATGCCGCCCCAGGGCATGAAGGTGGCGGCGGTGACCCTGCTGATGGCGGTGTTCTGGATCACCGAGGCGATCCCCATCCCGGCCACGGCCTTGTTTCCCATCGCCCTGTTTCCCATGCTGGGTGTCATGCCCGCCGCCACGGTGACGGCCTCCTACGGCAATCATCTGATCTATCTGTTCATGGGCGGTTTTCTCATCGCCATGGCCATCGAGCGCTGGGGCCTGCACAAACGCATCGCCCTGCACACGGTGCGCTTGGTGGGCGTAACGCCCAACCGGGTGCTGCTGGGCTTCATGCTGGCCACCGCCTTTCTCTCCTGCTGGATCAGCAACACCGCCACCGCCATGTTGATGGTCACCATCGGCATGGCGGTGCTGCGTCAGCTTGCCGGCAACGCGGCGCCGCCGGGCGAGGAGCCGCCCCCCAGCAATTTCGGCATCGCCTTGATGCTGGGTATCGCCTATGCCGCCTCCATCGGCGGTGTGGCCACCCTCATCGGGACGCCGCCCAACGCCATCCTCGCCGGCGTGGTGGAGAAGCAATACGGCTATACCATCGGTTTTGCCGAATGGATGCTGTTCGCCGCGCCCCTGTCCGCCATCATGTTGATATTGACCTGGTTGTTTCTCAGCCGTGTCGTCTTTCGCAGCGACATGACGGAATTGCCGGGCGGCAAGGCGGTCATCCGTGAACAGTTGGCCGCCCTGGGCCCTATGAGCAAACAGGAAAAACGTGTCTTGGCGGTCTTCGTGTTGGTGGTCGCGGCCTGGTTGTTTCGCGGCCTGCTGGATGTGCCGGCGCTGAGCGAGGTGACCGATTCCAGCGTGGCCATCTTCGGTGCCCTGCTGCTGTTTATGATCCCCGCCGATCTGAAGCAAGGTCAGTTCCTGCTCGATTGGAAGACGGCGGTGCGTATTCCTTGGGACATCATCGTTTTGTTTGGCGGAGGTTTCGCCCTGGCGGCCGGATTCGGCGCCAGCGGTCTGACCGAATGGCTGGGACAACAGCTCACCCTGCTGCACGGCGTCGAGCTGTTCTGGCTGGTGTTGGCGCTGGTGGCGATGGTGATCTTTCTCACCGAGGTGACCTCCAACACCGCCACCGCCTCGCTGTTGTTGCCGGTAATGGCGGGCTTTGCCCTGGCCGCCGAGCTGCCGCCGCTGATCTTGATGGCGGCGGTGGCCTTGGCGGCCTCCTTCGCCTTCATGCTGCCGGTGGCCACGCCGCCCAACGCCATCGTCTTCGCCAGCCGCCAAGTGACTATTCCGCAAATGGCGCGGGTGGGGATTTGGCTCAACATTCTGGGCACGGTGCTGATCACGCTGTTTGTCAGCATCTTGTTGCCGCGCGTGATGCGGTTGGCGCTGAACTGATGTCCGCTAGCGTGAACATTCCCGATTACCAGGGCGGCAGCATCGTCAATCTGATGCGCAGCATTATCACCGCGCGCGGCGGCGCGAGCGGCGTGTATCCGCCCCTGCGTGATTTGGATCCGGGTATGCTCTCCGACGCGCGCAACATTATCCTGCTGATCATGGACGGTCTGGGCTATCACTATCTGACCCAGCGCGCCGCCGACAGCGTCATGGCGCAACATCTGCACGGCCGTATCCACGCCGTGGCGCCGCCCACCACGGCGGCGTCTATCTCCACCTATCTCACCGGCCTGGCGCCGCAGCAGCACGGCCTTACCGGCTGGTACACCTGGCTGCGCGAAGTGGGCAGTGTGGTGACCGTGCTGCCTTTTCTGACGCGCGCCAACCAGGCCGACCTGAACCCAAGCGTGACTCCCGCGGCCCTGTTTGGGCATCGCCCGGTGTTTGATCTGATGGCTGGCGCCTGTTATTCGATCATGCCTCAGTGGCTGTCCGACTCGGCGTTCAACCGGGCGCATTTGGGCAAGGCGCAGCTGGTGCTGCACGATGGTCTGCAGGACTGTTTTAAGCAAACCGCCGCCACGGCGCGCAGCCACGACGGCCCGAAATATATCTACAGCTACTGGCCCGGCTTCGACAGCCTGGCGCATCAGCACGGTGTCGGCAGCGCCGAGGTGGCGACCCATTTCGGCCAACTGGATGATGCGTTTGCAAACCTGCTCCAGGCATTGGACGGTACGGACAGCGTGGTGCTGCTCAGCGCTGATCACGGTTTCGTCGACGTGCCGCCCGAGCGTCGTCTGAGGGTAAACGATATGCCGCGCTTGCAGCACTGTCTGCAGCTGCCGATGTGCGGCGAGCCGCGCCTGGCGTATTGTTACGTGCGCGCCGCCATGCGCCGGCAATTCATCGATTATGTGCAAGCGGAATTGGGACATGCCGCGGAACTCTATGCCAGTGTTGAACTGCTCGATCGCGGCCTGTTCGGACTGGGTGAGCCCCATCCCGAACTGGACTCCCGCATCGGTGACTACACCCTGGTGATGAAGGACGACTTTGTGCTCACCCAGCGCCTGCCCGGCGAGCCGCCCGCCGCCATGGTCGGTTTCCATGGCGGCCTGAGCCGCGCCGAGATGGATGTGCCCCTGGTGCTGGCGCGCTGTTGATTGTCGGGGCTTGACCCATGGCCGCGATTATTGCAAGGTAGAAATTCGGTCATGTAATAATTACAACAATTGGGGGTCAAGCGATGTGGATTCGATCTATCTGCCTGGCGGCGGTCCTGCCGCTGTTTTCTGTGAGTGTGGCCGAGGCCACTGTCATTTCCACCTATACTGACCATGCGGCCTGGCGGACGGCGCTGGGCGGTGCCGCCATTTCCGCAGAAGGCTTTGACGGCAGCGCGAGCAGCTTCGACGCAGGTTCCAGTGGCAATGCGGCCGGTTCGGTGAATGTCGATGTGATCGGCGGGGTGGGGGACCCCGGCCCCACCGGCCTGACCGGCGGCGGCTTCCTGCAGGGCGAGGTGGATTCCAGCCCGATCGGGACGGACGACGGCATCGGCCTCACCATTCATCATGTTCCCGCCACCGGTGTCGGCCTGCTGGGCCTGCAAAACGATTCCGCCACCAGTCCGGCCGGACTGAATCTGGTCGAGATCGGCCTGCAGATCGGCGCCGAGGCCTTTCTGGTCAGCGACCTGCTGGGGCTCACCGATTCCGCCAGCAGTGGCGGGAGCTTGGGCAATACGCCGAGCGCCGCCGCCGTCCCCTTCCTCGGGTTTATCCTGGATATACCACTCGACAGCTTTTCCATTGTTCATGGTGACCGGGTGTATGCCGGCGGCGTCTCGGGCACCAGCGAAGAGTTTTACCTGGACGGCCTAACATTCGCCACGGCCGTGAACACCAGCCAAGTGCCGGCCCCGGCCCCTGGACTGTTGCTGCTAGCCGGGATAGCCGCGTTGCGGCTGGCACGACGCCGATGACGGATGCACAAGAAAAAAGCCCTGCTTTGTGATCAAAGCAGGGCTTTTGGGCTGCGTGCTGGCACGGTTTCTAAATCTGAATCTTGCCCCCGCCGGGCAGGCCGCCGCCCGGTACACCGCCAGCGCCACCACCGCCGCCGGGGACCACGATGGATGAGGCCTGTTCACGGCGCATCTCGTCCAGTTCCTTCATGGTCTCCTCAAAGGCCTGTTGGGCGCCGGCGCTGAAACCGGCGATGGCGGCTTCCAGGGAGTCGGCTTCGATCTCGAAGGTTAGGGGCAGGGCGCCCACCTGGGTCATGACCTGGGTCTGGCCGACGTAGATGACGCTGCGGCTGCTGTCCTCCGCGCCGTCTTTGGTCACCGGCGTCATGCGCCGGATGGAGCCGACGGTGCGGTCGGTGAAGTTCTCTTCACGATAGAGGTTGTCGCCGTCGAAACTGGCGGATTGGGTTTCCTGGTTCATGGTGTGTTTTCCTTGGCTGTCGCGTTGATGGCAAGCAGGGTACCAAAGAAGGGCGGCGCCTGCCAAAAACTGCCCGGTGTTACCGCCGGGCCAGGCGCCGCTAAGGGGGACTACACACTACAGCTAGGGAGGAGGGCTATAGTTCGTCTTTGGCCTGTTTCAGCTTGGCCTGGATCTCTGCACGGCGTCCGGCATCGGCGATTTCGCGCTCGGGGCGGGCGGGGGCGTGGAGGGCCTTCTCCAAGGCCGCGACGGCTTCCTGATAGCGGCCTTCTTCGAGCAGGTAATCACCGTAGAAGAAGTTGGCGTCGATGCCGTCCGGATTCAGTGCCAGCGCCTTTTTCAGGTATTTTTCGGCCTTGTCGTCATTACCGAAACCGATGGGCCAACCGGGTACCTGGTAGTAGAGGCTGCCGAGCGAGGTGTAGATCGAGCCGTTGAGCACGTTAGGATCGATCTTTTCCGCCCGTTCCAGCAGCGCCTTGGCGTCTTTGCACAGGCCGAGGGCGCCGAAGCCGCCTTTTTCGCCGGCATAGGTGCTGAGAATGATGGCCTCCCACACCAGCACTTCCGGGTCTTGCGGATGTTGTTGCTCGACTTGCTTGGCCTGTTCTGCCAGTTTCTCGAACGCGTCTTCACGTGCCTTTTCCGGGGTCTGGTATTTCACCTCCGCCCACTGCTGTTGCAGTGGTTTGGCGGCGTCGCCGATGGCGAAACTCTGCTGGCTGAAGATCAGGCTCAGGCCGAGGATGGCGAGGGATGTAAGTTGACTGCTGTTCATGAATGTGACCTCCGTTTCCGGTTAAGACTTGGGCGCGAAACGCGCCATGATGCGGTTCTGTTTGCGCAGCGCGCCGTCTACCAGGCCGGGCAGCAGGGCGTTGATGCGCACGAAGAGCTTTTCCGGCCAGCCGAAGTAGGCGCTGGCCTTCTCTTTGGTGATGCTGCGGACGATGAAGCGCGCCACTGCCTGCGGTTCGTCCATGTGCATCTTGGTGGCCTCGGCCATTTGATAAACCGCCGCGCTGTTGGCCGGGGTTTTCACCGCGCGCGGGGCGAAGTAGCTGACGCCGACGCCGCTGCCGTCCAGTTCACGCCGCAGCGCCTCGGAAAAGCCGCGCAGGGCGAACTTGCTGCTGGAGTAGGCGGCGAAGTAGGCGAAGCCGATGCTGCCGAAGGTGGAGCCGATGTTGACGATGCGGCCGCTGCCCTGTTCCAGCAGTTCGGGCAGCAGGGCGCGGGTGAGCTGCACCGGTGCCATCAGGTTGGTCTGGTAGATGCGGTCGATCATGGCCGGGTCCTGCTCGCTGAAGTCGTGAAAGTCGACCACGCCGGCGTTGTTGATGAGCATGTCCACACCGCCCAGGCTGCGCCGCACTTCGTCCAGCGCCGCTTTGCGACCCTCGTGGGTGCCCAGGTCGGCGGCGACGGGGTAGGCGTCTTGGCCGGTGTCGGTTTTGATTTCGGCGGCCAGTGTTTGCAGGGCGTCGAGGCGACGGCCGATTAGGGCGACCCGGGCGCCGTGCCCGGCCAGCTGCAGTGCCAGATGGCGGCCGATGCCGCCGGAGGCGCCGGTGAGTAGAATGCGTTTGTCCTTCAGGTTCATGACGTATCCCCTTAAATCTTCAGCGTGCGGAAGATGTCGCCGTAGAGGCGATACATCATGCGCGCGCAGTGGATGATCTGTTGCTGGGTGGTCGGGTCTTCCACCTTGTTCATCAGCCCTTCGAAAAAGCCCATGTGCTCGATATCCAGGGCACCGTGGGAGGTGAGATAGGTGAAGGCGCTGTCGGGCAGCCCCAGATTCTGCTTAAGCGCTGCGGCGGCCTGGGTGGCCATGTTGATGCTGGTGCCTTCCAGGACCAGCACCATGCCGAAGAAGGCGGCCGGGTTGATGCGCTCGATGGTGTGGTAGGCGTAGGCCACCATCATCTCGGTTTCGGGGGCGGCTTGCCCAAAGCGCACCGCCTCGGCATCGGCGCCGCAGGCCTTGATGTCGTCCAGGATCCACTCCTCGTGGCCCTTCTCTTCCTCGATGTACTCGATGACGGCATTGCGCATCCAGGCCGGGTGTTGCGGCAGGCGCGAACCGCAGGCCATCAGCAGCGGCACGGTGTGTTTGACGTGGTGGTAGGCCTGGCTGAGGAAATAGCTGTAGGTCGCTAGGCTGATCTCGCCCCGCACCCCGGCCTGCAGCTGGGGGATGGCGAGCATCTCGGTGCGCGCCTCGGCGGTGGCGTCCATCAATTGGTTAAAGAATGACATACTGACTCCTTGCGGGCGCCGTGCCCGTCTGTCTCGTAAAGTGCATTGATGCGGTCGGCATAGAGCCGGGCGATCTGTTCGCGACGCGGGCGGCCGTTGGCGGTGCACTGATGATTGTCGATGCTGAAGGGCGCATCGGCCCTGAGCCAGGCACTGACCCGGGCGTAGTCGGGTAGCTGGCGGTTGGCCTGTTGCACGGCGGCGTCGATCTCTGCGTCGCTGCCGCGCGCTACAATCAGCGCCACATTGAAGGGGCGCGCCTCGCCGAAGACCACCGCCTGGGCAATGGCGGGGGCAAGGGTCAACTCCTTCTCCACCCACTCCGGCGTCACGTTGCGGCCGAAGCTGGTGATGAAGCAGTTCTTTTTGCGCCCGGTCAGATACAAATACCCGTCCGCGTCCAGATAGCCCAAGTCGCCGCTGGCGTACCATTCGCCGTCCGGCGTGGGCCGGTTGAGATAACCCTGGAACAGATTGCCCTTGATCAGGATCTCACCCGCCGGGCTGCACTTGAGCTGGATGTGCGGTAACGGCTGCCCGACGCTGCCCAGGCGCTGTGCGCCCGGGCGGTTGACCGCCACCACCGACGCGCATTCCGACAGGCCATAGCCTTCGTACACCGGCAGGCCCAGGTCGCGGGCCTGTTCCAGCAGACGCAGGGAGACCGGCGCGCCGCCCACGGCGATGAAGCGCAACTGTGCCGGCAGGGGTAGGCCTGCGGCGATCAATCCCACCAGGGCCTGTAACATCTGCGGCAGCAGGATGACACTGCTGGCACGGCTGTTGGCGATAGCCTGCAGCATGCGCTGCGGATCCAAGCCGGCCGCGCCGCTCATGCCCACTGTGCCGAGGCCGGGGACGACGCAGGTGGCGCCGCTCAGCAGCGGTACGTAAATCCCGCCGATGTTCTCCAGCAGCACCGCCAAGGGCAGCAGGCACAGATGACGGTCGGCGGCCGTGATCCGGATCGCCTCGCGCAGGGCCGTGGCGACGCGCCCCATGCGGGTCCGGCTCAGGCATACCCCCTTGGGCGTGCCGGTGGTGCCCGAGGTGTAAGTGACCTTGGCCACGCCCTGCAGCGCCGGCATGCGTTGCTGGGACGGCAGTACCGCCAGCCAGCCGCTCTGACCGGCGATGCGGCCCAGCGGTTGCACCCGGGCGTCGGGCAGGCTGGCGGCGATCAGCGAGGTATCCAGGGCGATGACCGCCTCCATGGCGGCATCGCGCAGCGCATGTTGCCTCTGCTCGCTGGAGAAAAATGCCGGGATCGGCACCAGGGTGACGTCCGCCGCCTGGGCCGCCAGATCGGCGACCACCCAGGCCGGGCCGTTGTCCATCAGCAGGCCGAGGCGGCCATAGCCTTGTCTGCGCAGTAAGCCGGCCAGTTGCTCGATCTCGTCATGCAGGGCGGCATAGCTGAGGCGCAGGTACTCACCCTCGACGGCGCAGGCCGCCGGCGTGGTGCGGGCGTAGTGCTGGATGGCCTGGAGAATGTCGCTCATGAGGCGGCCTTCATATGTCGAAATCGTAGCTGTGGATGTCGCTGTCCAGCATCCATTCCGGCCACTGTGCCGACAGTCTGCGCGGCGGCTGCCACAGGCACCCGCGACGTCCGGCGTTCACGGCGTCGTCCCACAAGCGTTGTGCCGTGGGAAACAGTTGCTCGGCGCTCATGGCGCGGCGCAGGCTGGCGCCGCCGGCGGCGACATTGGCGGCCACCACTACCGGGTCCTGGGCGTAGTAGCTGCCCCAGTCGTTCACTGCCGCGCCGAGGCGGCGCCCGTCGGCCCGGGCCAGCGGCATCAGGTCGATGCCCAGTTTGGCGAAGTTGTTGCGCACCTGGGGGGTGGCGGTAAACGCCACCCATGCGTAGCCGGCACCCTTGAGGTAGGCCGTCAGGGTGATAATCAGGGCCCGCGCGCCGCCGCCGTGGCCGGAGGCCAGGTTGCCCACTTCCACCAGACGGCTGCGGTCGATGGGGCGACCGGTTTTGGCCGCCAGCAGATTTTCCAGCGGCCGGTCGAGATAGGTCTCTAAAAACAGTTTACTCAGCGAGGCCGGGCGGATACCCAGGGCGGCGACCACCCTGTCCTCTTCGCGCATGCTGAGCAGATAGGGCAGAAACGTACTGATCCGGGCGCCGTAGGCCCGTTTGAACACTGTCTGGATAAAACGCTCTACCTCGCCGCGCGGGGCCTCACCCGCGGCCAGGAGCTCCAGTTCCACTGCATGCTGGCGGGCGACACCGTCATGGCGGTCGCTCAGGGAAATGTGTGCACTGCTGATGGTCATTGACCTGTCTCCAAACGCTGCTGCCACTGCTTTTGGCAGGATTCCAATCTAGCAACGGGGATGTAAAGCGCAGGTCAAGGGGGTGTGAAGATTTCGTCAAAAGCCGGAATTTTTTGTGCGCCCGGTCACATTACGCGCCGTTGGGCTCAGAATTCGAGCTTGACGGTGGTGCCCCGGTTCGGTTCGCTGGCGATGTGGATGCGCCAGTGCTGGCGGTCGCAGATGCGTTTGACGATGGAGAGCCCGATGCCGCTGCCGCCCTGTCGGGCATTGGGGCCGCGGTAGTGGCGATCGAAGATGTGCGCCAGCGCCTCGGCGCCGATGCCACTGCCGCTGTCACTGATTTCGACGCGCCGCTCACTGACCCGCACCACTACCTCGCCGACCTCGGTGTAGTTGATGGCGTTGCGCAGCAGGTTGCTGAAGACGATGGCCAGCGCCGTGCGCGAGGTGTTGAGAGTGAAGCCGGTGACAATGTCGCAGCGCAGTGTCAGCGCCTTGTCGCCGATCATGAAGCGGTGCTGTTCCACCACCTCCTGCACCACGTCTTCCACCCGGCACAATTCGGTGCTGCCGAGCGGGCCGGTGGGGGTCTCGCGCGCCAGCAACAACAGGCTCTCCAGCATTTGCGACATGCGTTCGCCGGCGCGCGCGATGCGTTCGATCTGGCGCCGCGCGCGCTCGGGCAACTCGGGGTTTTCCAGCAATAATTCGCAGGCCCCGTTGATGACGGTCAGCGGCGTGCGCAGCTCATGGCTGGCGTCGGCGGTGAACTCCTGTTCGCGGCGGATGAACTGTTCCATCTGTTGCAGATAGGTGTCGAAGGTATTGGCCAGCTGGCCCACCTCGTCGTCGGCATACTGCGCCGCCACCCGCGCCGGGTGGGGCTGTCCCGGTCGCAGCCGGGCTACCTGCCGTGCCAGCGCGGTGACCGGCGAAATCACCTTGCCCGACAGCCAGGCGCCCAGCCACAGGGCGATCAGGATGGCCGCCACCACGGCGGCGCCGAGGGCGATCTGGATGGCGACTTCGCGCTGCTCGAATTCCGTGGCCTCTTCGATCAGATACACGATGCCGCGACGGCTGGCGGCGATCAGTACATGGAAGGTCTGTCCCTCGTAATTGAGTTCATGGGCGCCGGGCGGCAGATTGCGGATCAGTTCCGGCACGATGTGGCGCTGCGCCGCGTCGACATGATAGAGCACGATATTGGCGCTCAGTTGGCGGGTAATGCCCAAGGGCAGATCGGTCTGGTGCAGCACATAGTCCAATTCGCCGTGGAGACTGTTTACCATTAGATTTTTCTCGATGTCTTCGATGGCGAAATAGACGCCGATACCGATCACCAGGCTGAGCACGGCGCCGAAGGCGACAAAGGAGAAGGTGATGCGGCGACGCAGGCTTTGTCTATATTGCATCATCGGCCTCGGCCGGGGGCGTCAGCTTGAAGCCGATGCCGTGGATGGTATGAATCAGGGCCGTGCCGAAGGGGCGGTCCACGGCGCCGCGCAGGGTGTGCATGTGGGCGCGCAGGGAATCACTGTCCGGCGGTGAGTCGCGCCACAGGGCCTCCTCGATCTGGCGCCGCGTCACCACATTGGGCGAGTTGCGCATCAGCAGCTGCAGGATTTTGAGGCCGGTGGGGGTGACGGTGACGGGCTGGCCGGCGCGTTTCACCTCCAGGGTGTTGGGGTTGAAACAGAGATCGGCGACTTGCAGCAGCTGCTGATCCGACTCGCCCTTGCCGCGTTTACCCAGCGCCGTGAGACGCGCCAGCAGTTCCTGCAGGGCGAAGGGCTTGACCAGGTAATCATCGGCGCCGCTGTCGAAACCGGCCAGCTTGTCGTCCAGGGTGTCCTTGGCGGTGAGCATCAGCACCGGGGTCTGCTTGCCGGCCTCCTGGCGCAGTTTGCGGCAGGCGGTAAGGCCGTCCATGCCGGGCATGTTGATGTCCATGATGATGACATCGTAGTCCTGGGTGATGGCCAGGTGCAGGCCGGTGACGCCGTCGCCGGCGGCATCGGCGCTGTGACCCTTGGCCTCCAGGTAGTCGTAGATGTTGGCCGCCAGGTCGGAATCGTCCTCGATGATCAGTATGCGCATGGGCTCGTCGTCGGCTGAGTGTCTCAAGTGTGCATTAAAGCGGATCAAGCTGTCATCAAGCTTAACGCGCGCCGCCGCGGCTGGTGCCGAGGGCGCGGATGTGCGAGCATGCGGGGCTCGATTCGAGCCTGTATATGCCCATGTCCGTCAGCGATCTTCAACCTGTCCCCCGCAGCGCCTGGTGGCGCCTGGACGCTGACGGTCGCCTGCTGGAATACGGCGGCGAGCCCGGCCTGTTGGACGGCTGTCAGGCGGGGCAGGCGCTGGTCGAATGCGCCGCGGGTGATGTGGCGGCGGCGGCCCATGCACAGGCCCTGGCCGGCGCGCCGGTCAGCTACGAATGGCGTCTGGGGCAGTGCAGTTTTCTGGTGACCCTGACGCCGCTAGCGGCGGGGGGCTGCCAGGGTCTGGCCCAAGAAATCAGCGCCTACAAGGTGGCCGAACACGAGATGGCGGCGCTGCAGCGGCGCACCGAATCCATTCTCAACGCCGTCGGCGAGGGCATTTACGGCCTCGATGCCGAGGGCGCCGCCACCTTCGTCAATCCCGCCGCCGAACGCATGACCGGCTGGTCGGCGCAGGAGACCATCGGCCAGCAGATCCACTACATGCACCACCACAGCCGTCTCGACGGCAGCCCCTATCCGCACGATCAGTGTCCCATCTACCACGCTATCAGCGACGGCGAGGTGCACCACGATGTCGCCGACGAGGTGTTCTGGCACCGCGATGGCACGCCGTTTCCGGTGGAGTACACCAGCACGCCGATCTACGAGGGCGAGCGCCTCACCGGGGCGGTGGTGGTGTTCAAGGACATCTCCGAGCGCAAGCGTACCGAGGCCGAGCTGCTGGCCGCCTTCCGCGAGGTGGAGCGGCTCAAGGAGCAGCTGCAGGAGCAGAACAGCTATCTCCAGGCTGAGATCCGCGAGGACCACAATTTCGGCGAGATCGTCGGCACCTCGGCGCCGGTGCAGCGCATGCTGCGCAAGATCCGTCAGGTGGCCGACACCGACGCCACCGTGCTGGTGCAGGGCGAGAGCGGCACCGGCAAGGAGCTGATCGCCCATGCCATCCACGACCACAGCCCGCGCCGCGAGCGGCCGCTGATCAAGGTCAATTGCGCCGCCATCTCCGCCGGCCTGGTGGAGAGCGAGCTATTCGGCCACGAGAAGGGCGCCTTCACGGGCGCGCTGCAGGAGCGCAAGGGGCGTTTCGAGCTGGCCGACGGCGGCACCCTGTTCCTGGACGAGATCGGCGAGCTGGCGCCCGAGACCCAGGTCAAGCTGCTGCGCGTGTTGCAGGAGCAGGAATTCGAGCGCGTCGGCAGCGGCACGCCGATCCGCGTCGATGTGCGCATCATCGCCGCCACCAACCGCGATTTGGCGCGCACGGTCGCCGCGGGGCAGTTCCGCGAGGACCTGTTCTACCGTCTGAACGTGTTCCCCATCGAGGCGCCGCCGTTGCGCGCGCGCAACGGCGACATCCCGCTGTTGGCGCGCCATTTCCTGCAGCGCGCGGCGCGCCGCTTCGGCAAACCCTTGCGCGGCTTTCGCACCGGCGCGCTGGAGGCGCTGCAGCAGTACCGCTGGCCCGGCAACATCCGCGAGCTGCAGAACGTCATCGAGCGCGCCGCCATTCTAGCCGACGGCCCCAGCGTCGATGTCAGCGGTCTGCTGCCCCAGACCCCGGCGGCCGAGCGGGTAGACGGTGCGTTGCAGAGTCTGGAGACGGTGGAACGCGCCCATATCAGCCGCGCGTTGGCCTATTGCGGCGGTGTCATCGCCGGCCCCAAGGGGGCGGCGCGCATCCTTGGCCTGCACCCCAACACCCTGCGTTCGCGCATGCTCAAGCTGGGGATCGAACTCGCTAAAGAGTGACACGATATATCGTGTCAATACGATATATCGTGTCATTTCCTTCCCGGTCGGGCCTGTTCCTTCGCCCTGTCTATTCCCAAGCATCTGAATTAATTAATAAATCCTGAATCCCTTCGGGTTGGCACGGCGTTTGATGTATAGAGCTAAAACGCCGGCAGGAAGAAGGCGCTGAAGCAATCGTGGTGAAGGTCAGTCCTGAATCATCCCGCTCCCGTCCCTTTACGCTTTATTCGCCGCCTCGCGGCGTGCGATCTGTGGGTAACTGCAAGAAGGAGGTATATCCGATGAGCAAGGTAATGGTGCCGCGCAAGACCGACTACGGCCTGATGATGATCGCCATGTGCGCCGGTTGTCTCATCACCTATCTGGGCGGCGTGCTGTTGGGCATCCGGGTGGAGTTGTATTACGGCCTGGCCACCTTCAACTGGGCCTGGGGTCTGCAGATCTATTTCATCCCCTTCATTGCCGGCATCGCGGTCGGGCTCATCTACGGCTACGGCGGCAAATGGATCGCCCACTTTCCGCCCCTGCTGGTGCTGCTGATCAGTTACTGGGATAGCCAATTTCTCAGCGGCGTGCCCGATGGCTACCGTCTCATGCCCATGGGCTGGTGGTCCTTTTTCGTCATCCTGGCGATGGAGTTCTGCGCCTTTGGCGGGGTGATCGGCGAGCTGTTCAACAAGCGTCTCGGTTATCGCAGATTTTGAAGTTTGAAGGAGGAGGAAACGATGGCCAACAGAACTATAATCTTCTGGCTGCTCTGGGCCCTGGTGGCCTTGGGCGTCTATTTCACCTTGTACAGCGACACCGGCATCTGGGATTACATCGAAAACGACGTCAGCCGCATGACCTGGTTGATCCTGGGCATGTTCCTGCTCGGCGTGGGCGGTAGTCTGTGGCTGGCGACCAAGATCTCGCTGGAGGCGCGGCGGTTGCGGCAGGTGGAGGCGGTGGTGCGCGAACGCGGGCTGCAGGGCTTTGAGTCCGGCTACCAGGCCCGCGCCGTGGACCGCTTCTTCGAGTCGCTCAAGACCACCCTTGACACCAAAGGTCGGCCCGAGGTGGAAAACCTGATGCGCGCCGAGCTGGCGGTGTTCGAGCGCGGCAGTCGCTCGGTGGAAGTGGCCGGCAACCTGCTGGTGACCATGGGGCTGATCGGCACCGTCATGGGGCTGACCTTGACCCTGGCCGGTCTGACCGGTTCGCTGGACGCCCTGGGTCAGGACCGCAACCAGCTGATCGACGGCCTGCGCCGGGCCATGGGAGGCATGAGCACGGCCTTCTACACCACCCTGCTGGGCGCCGTCTTCGGCGGTGTACTGCTGCGCGTCTTCGCCCAGATCACCCAGCACGGTGTCGAGGCCTTGTATGACAATCTGGGGCGCATCTGTCTGGTCTACTGTTCTGCCGATTACAAGGACACCCTGGAGCGCGACGTGCGTGCCCTGAAGGCCGAGCTGCAGGGGCTGGACGATCAGCTGCAGGCCCTGCGCGGCTCCTTCGGCGGCACGACGCTGGCCTTCAGCGGATTCCGCGACGAGGTGCGCAGCTTCGTCAAGGGCGAGGCCGGCCGGGAGGGCGAATCGCTGCAGGCCATGCTGGAACAGCACCGCGCCTATTGCGACATGCTGCGCCAGGAGATGCGCCTGGTCTACGCCCTCAACCGCCCCTGGTGGGTGCGCTTCATGAGTCTGCTGCCCGGAGGTAGATGAGCATGTTGCGTCCGCGGAGCCAAAGTCAGAGCAATATCCACGAGAGCTTTTCCGACGTGGCCCTGCTGATGCTGGCCACCTTCGTCTTCCTGTTGGTGGCCATCATCATCACCTCGCGCATCCACGAGGATGTGCGCACGCCCCAGCTGCAGCAACAGGTGGCGCAGATGGCGGCCGAGATCGATCAGTTGCGGCAGGACAAGGAGCGCCTTTACGGCGAGCTGGAGGGCAGCAGCGGTTTCGACAGCGAGGATCAGCTGGAGGAGGTGTTGAAGGCGGTGGGACTGGATTCGGGCAAGGGGCGCAAGGATTTCGACGTCTTTATCAGCGGCCTGAAGGAGATCCCCGGCCGCGATGTGCACCTGGTCATCGACGCCACCGGCTCCATGCACGGCGCGTCGACCTTTCTGGTGCCGCTGCTGCGCGTCATCATGTTGCGCACCGGCAAGCAGCTGGCGGGGCTGAGCTGGTATGCCGACGGCGCCACCGAGACGTACAGCGGCGGCATGGGCGAGGTGTTCGACCGTTTCATGGTCGGCGCGCCCTTCCTGGGCAGCGACGAGACCATCGGCCGCACCTTCGCCGCCCTGGCCCGGCAGCGGGCGCCCGGCGCCTATATCCTGCTGGGCGATGAGCCCTCGGTGGATCGCATCTACTACGATGAAGTCCACAGCCCCATCTTCCCCATCGCCATCGGGCGCGCCAATCCGGACACCCAGTTTGCGTTTGGGAACATGGCCGACAACACCGGCGGCAAGCTGCTACAGCTGCGTTTTGAGTAAGGAGTATCCATGACGGCAAGACACTTGAACCCGGGACGCTGGCTGGTGCTCGGCCTGCTCGGCATCCTGTTACTCGGTTGCAGCGACTTCCCCTCGGACGAGCGGGCCATGCAGCTCGGCAACCGTTTCTACCAGGCCATGGCGCGCGGCGATCTGGACCGGGCGCTGAGCCTGTTTTCCAGCGAACAGCCGCCCGGTAAATGGGACGCGCGCCTCAAGCAGATTCAGGCGCAGCTCGGCGCGCCGCTGGCTTACCAGCTTACTCACTACGTCACCAACTCGCCCTATCGCGGCCGCTTTTACACCCTGGATTTTTCCGTGCGCTACGACCATGACCGGGTGGCGGCGGAGACCCTGACGCTGTACAACAACGGCGATGACGACCGGCTCGATATCGTCTCCTACGCGGTGATCGCGCCCGGCGTTAAATAGCGCCGGACTCTGTAAGGGCGGGCCGGCTTCGCGCTATAATCGCCACCTTTCCGTTCAATAACACTTAGCGAGAGCCTCATGTCCCAATCTGGTGTAAACAAAGTCGTGCTGGCCTATTCCGGCGGCCTGGATACCTCCATCATCGCGCGCTGGCTGCAGGATGAGTACCACTGCGAAGTGGTCACCTTCACCGCCGACATTGGCCAGGGCGAGGAGGTGGAACCGGCGCGCGCCAAGGCAAAGGCCATGGGCATCAAGCAGATCTACATCGAGGACCTGCGCGAGGAGTTCGCCCGCGACTATGTCTTCCCCATGTTTCGCGCCAACACCCTCTACGAGGGCGAGTACCTGCTCGGCACCTCCATCGCCCGGCCGCTGATCGCCAAGCGCCTGGTGGAGATCGCCAACCAGACCGGCGCCGACGCCATCTCCCACGGCGCCACCGGCAAGGGCAACGACCAGGTGCGCTTCGAGTTGGGTGCGTATGCGTTGAAGCCCGGCGTCAAGGTAATCGCCCCCTGGCGCGAATGGGATCTCAATTCGCGCGAAAAGCTGATGGCCTACGCCGAGGCCCACGACATCGACGTCGACTTCAAAAAGCAGGGCAAGAAATCGCCCTACTCCATGGATGCCAATCTGCTGCACATCTCCTACGAAGGCGGCATTCTGGAAGATCCCTGGGCCGAGCCGGAAGAGGATATGTGGCGTTGGAGCGTCTCACCCGAGGCCGCCCCGGACCAGCCCACCTATCTGGAGCTGACTTATGAAAAGGGCGATATCGTCGCCATCGACGGCCAGGCCATGAGTCCGGCCGAGGTGATGAGTTACCTCAACAAGGTCGGCGGTGACAACGGCATCGGCCGTCTCGATCTGGTGGAAAACCGCTACGTCGGCATGAAATCGCGCGGCTGTTACGAAACCCCGGCGGGGACCGTCATGCTCAAGGCCCACCGCGCCATCGAGTCCATCACCCTGGATCGTGAAGTAGCCCATTTGAAAGACGAACTCATGCCCAAATACGCCAGCTTGATCTATAACGGTTATTGGTGGTCACCCGAACGCAAGCTGCTGCAGCAGATGATCGACGCCTCGCAGGAACGGGTCAACGGCGTGGTGCGGCTCAAGCTCTACAAGGGCGGTGTCAGCGTGGTGGGGCGCAAGTCGGACGAAAGCCTGTTCGATGCCAACATCGCCACCTTCGAGGATGACGCCGGCGCCTACGATCAGAAGGACGCCGAAGGTTTCATCAAGCTTAACGCGCTGCGCCTGCGCATCGCCGCCGCCAAGGGCAGGAGCATGGGCTAATGGAATTCAAAAACTCCACTATCACCCATCGTGCCAATGTCTATCATGACGGCAAGGTCACCAGCCGTTCCGTCATCACCGCCGAGGGTGAGATGAAATCCCTGGGGGTCATGTTACCCGGCACCTATCGTTTTTCCACCCAGGCGCCTGAGACCATGCAGGTCACCCAGGGTCGTTGCCGCGTCAAGCTGGCCGATGAGCAGGCCTGGACCGAATACCAGGCTGGCGAGTCGTTCAGCGTGCCCGGCAATTCGCACTTTGAGGTCGAGGTCGACGAGCTGGTGGATTATATCTGCCATTACGAGGTCGGTATCTAAGGCCTCGAAACTCACCAAGCAAAGGAGTCTCCCATGCGAATGCTACACACCATGCTGCGCGTCGGTAATCTGGAAAAGTCCCTGGATTTCTACACCAATGTGTTGGGAATGAAACTGCTGCGGCAGAAGGAGTATCCCGAGGGAGAGTTCACCCTGGCCTTTGTCGGTTATGGTGAGGAGTCAGAGACGGCTGTGATCGAGCTGACCTACAACTGGGGTGTCGACAGCTATGACCTGGGCAATGGCTATGGTCATGTCGCCCTGGGGGTGGAGGATATCTACGCCATGTGTGACGAGATTAAGCAGCGTGGCGGCAAGGTGACGCGTGAGCCCGGCCCGATGAAACACGGCAGCACCGTGATCGCCTTCGTCGAAGATCCGGACGGTTACAAGATCGAGCTGATCCAGGGACGCTAGTGCCTGATATGCATCAGCGCGTGGCGGTGCTCGGCGCCAGCGCGCGCCGCGATAGTTATGCCAATATGGCGTTGCGGCGGCTGCACGACGGCGGCCACGAGGTGGTGCCCATCAATCCCAATGTGGACAGCATCGACGGGCTGGAGGTGTTAGACAGTCTCGATGAGGTGAGCGGTCGCGTGGATACGCTGACTATGTACGTCTCGGCGTCTATTTCTGCGTTCCTGATCGATGAGATCGTGCGTCTCAAGCCGGGCCGGGTGATCTTCAATCCGGGCAGCGAAAATGCTGAACTTGGCGCCGCCTTGCAGCGCGAAGGGATTGCCTTCGAGCATGCCTGTACCTTGGTGCTGTTGCGCAGCGGGCAATTCTGAGACACAAAAAAAGGGGTGGCCGAGGCCACCCCAAGGTGAGTTTTATTTCAATCTCGACTTAGTCGAACTTGAACATCTTGCCGTGCTTGCGGGTGATGGCCCAAGTGCCGTCACCGTCTTGCGCAGCCGAGTGTTGCACGTTCACGTACAATGTATGCCGGTCGAAGGGGCTGAAATAAACGCCTGTTCCCTCGGCACCGGGGTCGGTCAAAGAGGCGAACAACTCCACTTGTTCTGAGGCGCCGAACTCGTTGGTCTCCGTGCTGGCGAACCAGATGTCCGAAGGTACGTTATCTTCCTGCATGATCAAATCCCCGCTGGGTGATTCCGCCAGGTTGTCGACGCTGTCGAAGCCGGTCTGGAAGTTGGCGTCGCCGGGACGACCGATCTCCACCGGCACATTCACGCCGGGCTTGACGAAGTTGGTGACCGCCATGTTGTTCAGGTCGATGGCGATGACGCGGCCTTCGTACAACTCACCATCAAACTCCAGCTCGCCGCTGCCGATGTCCGTGACGGCGTCGCGCGGGCCTTCGGTAATGGCGACATAGAGTTTGTCAGCGATGATCTCGATGTCTTCTGGGCGCTGATAGCTCTGGCCACCGGCGGCGGTGCCGGCGGTGCGGGCGGTCATGGGATCGATGGGGCCGACCCATTCGCCCTGGCCCACACCGTCGGCGCCATTCACTTTGAGCACGTATAAGGCACCGGATGACAGATCGCCGTAGACATCGGGGACGAATTTGTAGATGCCGCCGCCGCAGGGCACCACGCCGTTGCAGCCCTGGCTGCGGCCGCGGTGTTCGTCAATGACGTAGACATTGCCTTCGCTATCGATATCGATGCCTTCATGGGCCAGGCGGCCCACGGCCGGGCGGTCGTGGACGGTGGCGGCGGTCATCAGGTTGGCATTCAGCTCGATTTCGAACAGACGGCCACCGCTGGTCTCTTCGGCGAACAGCAGGGTACCCCAGGGCGTCCAGCGGATGCCGTCCAGGGCGGTGTAGCTGACATCCTGTACCAGGATGCGGGTCTCGCCGGTCTCCAGATCGACCACAGAGACGGCGCCGCCTTCCGGCACACCGCGCACTTCGTGGGTGCGGTACATGAAACGGCCGGCCATGGGGCCGGTTTCGTTGACGGTGTTCATGTCGTGCCAGTCATCGCGGCCGCCGTCATAGATGTTCAGATCGGTTTCGTCCGAAACCACGAATTGCTTGTAGCCCTTGGGCAATTTAAAGGGGGCGCTCGGGTCCCAGTCGGCACTGGCGGCGGATTCGTTGATCGGTTTGAAATGGAACGGACCGCCAAGCCCCTTGTCCGCCATGGCGGCGCCGGCCATGGCCATGGCGACGGTGGCGACGCAAGCCTTCAGTTTGAAATGGTTCATAGGTGTGTCTCCAAGATTAGCGAAAGTTGTCATGAATAGGTTTACAGGCAAACCCGTCAGGCAGTATCCGGCGCTATTGTGACGCTACGATGAAGACTGAATGATGATTCTGTTGCAGCCTGGCTGCACCATCGCTCGGCGAAATATGTTTTTCATCAGTGGCTTGGAGAATAAACAGATGCATTTTGCGGGATTATTTTTTAAGCTTTGTACACGCGACTGCTATAAATTCTATTTAAGCGGCCGATTAAGCTCGTGGTGGCGGAACGAAATAACTATATAAATAGAGGTGTGTATGGGGTTGCAGGAAGCCAATACGCTGCTGCAGGCAATCAATCGATTTCAGGCCGGTTTTCTCGACGACGCCGACCCTGACGACATATTCGCGGGGTTGCTGAATGACGTATTGGCGCTGAGCGCCAGTGAGGCGGGGTTCGTCGGCGAAGTGGCGTCCACGCCCGACGGGCGGCCGCGCCTGGAGATGCGCGCCGTCGCCAATCTATCCTCTGGCGCGCCGCTTCCCGGCCGGATTGTGCAGGCCCAGCAAGCCCTTTGCGATCTGGATTCCCTCGATCCGTTGATCCAACAGGTGTTGACCAGCGCCGAGATCGTTAGCGCGACCCATCCGGATAGCGCATCCGGAAGCCTGGCCGGCGTGGGGGCACTGTCGTGCATGCCGGTGATGTCTGATAACACCATGGTCGGCATGATCGGGCTGGCCAAGGGGCGCGGCGTTTACGCCGCCGCCCTGGTGGATTACCTGCGGCCTTTGTTGGATAGCTGTGGCCGTATCATCACCCGGATGCGCGCTGAGCGGCGCCGCGATGACGCCCAGGCGCGCCTGGATGCCACCGTTGCCACGGCGGTCGATGCCATTGTAGTGATCGATGCCAAGGGGCTTATCCGTTCCTGCAATCCGGCCGTGGAGCGCATGTTCGGTTACCGGGCAGATGAATTGATCGGAAAAAACGTCAATCAGCTCATGCCCGAGCCTTACCGCAGCCGACATGATAGTCACTTGACGCGCTATTTAAGCGGCGGCACGGGCGCGATTATCGGCATCGGACGTGAAGTGGAAGGACAGCGCGCGGATGGTGATGTGTTCCCCATGCGCTTGGCCGTGAGTGAATTCACTCACGGCGATGAAACTTTGTTTACCGGGATCGCCAGTGATCTGTCCGCCTTCAAAGAGGTGGAGGGCGCGTCGCGACGTTTCCAGCTCACCCTGGATCAGGTCCATGACGGCGTCTTCATCTTCGATCCCGACAGCTTGCTGTTCACCTATGTCAACGCGGCGGCTACAGGCCAGGTCGGCTACTCGTGCGAAGAACTTTACGGCATGACGCTGTTGGACATCAATCCCTTCTTCACTGAGAATATTTTGCAGGAAGTCATGGCCCCGTTGCGTTACGGGGAGCGTCAGTCCCTGACCTTTTCCACTGTGCACAAGCGTGCCGATGGGGCGCACGTGCCGGTGGAGATACTGCTGCAATATGTGGTGCCGGAGTATGAGGCGCCGCGTTTTGTCGCGGTAGTGCGCGATATCTCCGACCGTGTTGAGGCCGAAAATGCCTTGCGCGAAAGCGACGAGCGCCTGCGCCTGAGTCAGTCATTCGCCAATGTCGGTACCTGGGACTGGAATATCAAAACCGGTGATCTGTTCTGGTCGGAGCGCATTGGACCGCTGTTCGGCTACGAGGAAGGTGAGCTGGAGACTACTTACGAGAATTTTCTCAGCGCCGTCCATCCGGATGACCGCCAGGCGGTGATCGATGCGGTCAATGCCTGCATCGATACCGGTGCAGAATACAGTATCGAGCACCGCTGTGTCTGGCCCAACGGCCAGGTGCATTGGATGCTGGAACGCGGCGATGTGATCCGTGACAAGAACGGCGAGCCGTTGCGCATGCTCGGCGTGGTGCAGGACATCACCCAGTTGAAACAGGTGCAGACGGATCTGCTCGCCGCCAAGGACGAAGCCGAGCGCGCCAACCGCGCCAAGTCGGATTTTCTTTCCAGCATGAGTCACGAGCTGCGCACACCGCTGAATGCCATTATGGGCTTCGCCCAGTTATTCAATTACGATATAAGCGCCAGCGAACAGCAGCGTCAGGTGGCGCGCGAGATCTACCAGGCCGGTAAACATCTGCGCATCCTGGTGGACGATATACTGGATTTGGCCAAGATCGAGGCGGGCCAATTCCAGGTGTCGTTGGAGCCGCTCGCCATCCCGCCGCTGGTAGAGGAATGCCGCAAATTGGTTCTGCCGCTAGCCGACAAGCATGGCGTGAGGCTTGATTTGCGCCCTGAGCACTGCCGGGACCTGGCGGTGTTGGCCGACCAGACACGGCTGAAACAGGTCATCCTGAATCTGTTATCCAACGCCATCAAATACAACTACCGAGAGGGGGCAGTCACGCTGTCCTGCAGTCGGCACGATGAGGATTATGTACGTATCAGCGTGCGCGATACCGGCGTGGGTATCGCGCCACAGGATATCAAACATCTGTTTAAACCGTTTAGCCGCTTGGTGAGCGATCAGAGCTATATCGAAGGGTCGGGTATCGGTTTAAGCATTACCAAGCAATTCGTCGAGCTGATGCAGGGTGACATCGGTGTCGAGAGCGAACCCGGCAAGGGCAGCACCTTCTGGGTGGATCTGGCGCTCGCCAGGCCGACCGAGCAGTCAGCCGGCGTGGCCGAAAACGCAGCCGGTGCCGCGCAGGTCGCTGCCTATGGCACCTGCAATGTGACCGGCGTACGCATCCTGGTGGTCGAAGACAATCCCACCAACCGCACGGTATTCCAACATCAGCTTCAGGCCCTGGGATACAGCCCGGAGATTGTCGGCAGTCCGCGTGAGGTGCCGGCCCGGCTCAAGAACTCGCCTTACGACCTGATCCTCACCGATATCCACATGCCCGAGATGGACGGTTACGAGCTGGTGCAGTACATCCGCGCACGGGAACAGGAAACATCTACCTATACACCGGTGATCGCCGTCACCGCCAACGCCCTGCCCGGGGAGAGGGATCGTTGCCTCAAGGCGGGCATGGATGACTATATCCCCAAACCCGTGGATATGGAGGTGTTGAGGCATACCCTGTGTTACTGGCTGGGGGGGCGCGAGCCGCCGCCGGCATCGGATCAGGACCTGGCATACGCCGCCACCGGCAATGCCGAGGGCAGTGTCAATCTGGCGCGTCTGGCGGCCCTGGTGGGAGGCGAACTCAGACAGCAGCGCGCCATCATCAACAATTTTGTCGAGACCCTGCCGGAGACCTTGGCCGCGATTCATGCCGCCTTTCACAAGCCGGACGCCGGGGCGCTTTATTTCTGGGCGCATCGTTTCAAATCGTCGGCCGCGGCGGTCGGCGCGGAATCGCTGGCGCAAATGTGTCAGACGCTGGAGGATTTTGCCGAGGAACAGGAGTGGGACGGCATTGCCTCTCTGGTCGGCGAACTTGACAGCCAAGTGCAGCGCGTCGTCAAGGATTTGAAGGCGGCATTGATGGATTTCGACCTACGGCGGGTGCCACAGACAGCGTATGCCGCAGACGCCCTGGACATCGGCCTGGCCCTGGTAGTGGATGACGACCCGGTCATCCTCTGCGCCCTGGAGGCGGCGCTGCGGGGTGTGGGCGTGGCCGAAGTGCTCACCGCCAAATCGGCTGCCGACGCGCTGCGGCTGATGGACAAGCACCAGCCGGACATCGAGGTGGTGTTGTGCGATCTGAATATGCCGGTCATGGACGGGGTGGAATATCTGCGCCATCTGGTGGCGCGCAATTACCGCGGCGCGATTGTCCTGCTCAGCGGCGAGGACAGCCGCATCCTGGCATCGGCGCGCAATCTGGCTGATGCCCACAGTTTTCAATTCGTTGCCGCCATCCCCAAACCGGTGGCGCAGGCGCGGCTGGCCGAGGTACTTTCCGGCATTCAACCGCGTCAGCAGCGCGCCGCTCGGCGTGCCCAAAGCGAGATTTCTTTGGACGAGCTGCAGGGCGCCATTACGCGCGACGAGTTCGTGGTCTATTACCAGCCCAAGATCGACGCCTTCAGTCGTCGCTTAGTGGGGGTGGAGTCGCTGGTGCGCTGGCAGCATCCGCAGAAGGGTTTCATCATGCCGGACCGTTTCATTCCCTTGGCCGAGGACAACGGTCTGATCGACGAGCTCACCGACCTGGTGCTGGACAAGGCCTTCGCCCAGTTAAAGCAGTGGCGTGCCCGCGGAATGGCTATGTCGGTATCCATCAACATCGCTGTCGGCACCATCGGCCGCCGTCTCGATTTTCCCGAGCGCGTGATGAGTTGTCTGGAGCGTTATGAATTGGCGCCGCAGGACGTGATCCTCGAGCTCACCGAGGGCGGGCTGATGAAGGATATCGCCGCCACTCTGGACGCCCTGGTGCGCTTACGCCTGAAAGGCATCACCCTGTCCATCGACGACTTCGGCACCGGTTATTCCAGCTTCAAGCAGCTGCAGGGTATTCCCTTTAGCGAACTCAAGATCGACAAGGAATTCGTCATGAATGCGAGTGGCGACGCTGCCAGTCGCGCCATCCTCGAGTCCAGCGTGTTGCTGGGGCAGAAGCTGGGCATGACCCTGGTGGCCGAGGGCGTGGAGAGCGAGACGGATTGGGCCTTGCTGCGCGAGCTGGGTTGCCACATGGTGCAGGGCTTTTACATCGCCCGTCCCATGCCGGGCGAGCAACTGGAAGCCTGGCACGCCGAATGGTCGGCCCAGCCCGGGCCGGGCGCGTCCTGACAGTCACCCGCCTGACAGTATATTATTGGCAGCTTGCCGGCGAGTGATGAAAGGGATAGTGACGTGAGTAAGTACTGGAGCGAATTGACCCGCGGTCTGGTGCCCTATGTGCCGGGCGAACAGCCCAGGGTGCAGGACCTGATCAAGCTCAACACCAACGAAAATCCGTATCCGCCGTCACCCGCCGTGGTGGCGGCCCTCGACGCCTTCGACAAGCAGCGCCTGCGCCTGTATCCCGATCCCAACAGCAATGTGCTCAAGCAGGCAGTGGCGGATTATCATGGCGTGACCCAGCGCCAGGTGTTCGTCGGCAACGGCTCGGACGAGGTGCTGGCGCTGGCCTTCATGGCGTTCTTTAAACAATCCCGCCCCATCTTGTTTCCGGATATCAGCTACAGCTTCTATCCGGTCTATTGCAGTCTGTTTCAGATTGAATATGCACGCCCGCCCCTGAATCCTGCCTTCGAAATCGTCTTGGATGACTATCCGGCGGACAACGGCGGCGTCATCTTCCCCAATCCCAACGCCCCCACCGGACGTGTGCTGGGGCTGGATGAGTTGCGCCGCTTTCTGCAACGCAATACCGAATCGGCCGTGATCGTCGACGAGGCCTATATCGATTTCGGCGGTGAGTCGGCCGTCGCCCTGGTGAATGAATCTCCCAATCTGTTGGTGGTGCAGACCCTTTCCAAGTCGCGCAGTCTGGCCGGCATGCGGGTCGGCTTTGCCGTCGGCAGTGCCGAGCTGATCGAGGGCCTGGAGCGGGTCAAGAATTCCTTTAATTCCTATCCTCTCGACATGCTGGCGGTGAGCGCCGCCGTCGCCGCCTTGCAGGATCGCGATTATTTCGAGCAGACGCGGCAGCGCATCATCGCCTCGCGTGACTGGTTGCAGGCCGAGCTGCAGCAACTCGGTTTTGAGGTGTTGCCATCGGCGGCCAACTTCATTTTTGCCCGCCACCCCCGGCAAGACGCCGCCCGGATGTTTGTCGCGCTGCGCCAGCGCAAGATCCTGGTCAGGCATTTCAACAGTCCCCGCATCGACCAGTTTCTGCGCATCACCATCGGAAGCCAGGAGCAGGTCGAGGCGCTGGTGACCGCCTTGCAGGATATCCTGGGCTGATCCGCGCCTCCTTCTGGCGGGAGAATGACTCCCCCTTTTTTTCAAAGTGGGGCGGGTCGGCGTAAATCCCAGTAGTCCCCCCAAAAAACACCGCCCCCCGCTGTTTTCTCGAGTTTTCTGCCGTAATGCCGATAGATTCGTTAGTCGAGTCCACAGCAGCAGGGGCAGGATGAGCGAACAACGCAGCCAGCTTTTTATCAAACAGCAGTTCCAGCAAAGCCTGATCGTCGAGGTCTTGCTGATCACCTTCATCCTGATCAACCTGATTGTGATCGCCGGCTATTTTCTGATCGACTCCATCAGTGACGTCCAGCAGCTGAAACGCTATCTCGGGGTGACCGTGGCGGCGTTAGAGGTCGTCGGGTTCGTTGTGGTCTATCGCTTTAACCTGAAATCCAGTCACCGCATTGCCGGGCCGGTGTTCGTCATCGAGCGCAGTCTCAAAAGCATCGAAGCCGGTGATCTGAGCTTTACCATGCGGCTGCGCCAGGGCGATCAGTTCCATGAAGTAAAAGAGCAGATGAACGCGACCGTGGGCGAACTCAGGCAACGCCTCGCCAAGGCCCAGCAGTTGGCGCGCAAACTGCAAGATCAGTCATCGCCGGACGAGGCGCTTGTCGATGCGTTGCTGCGGGAGCTGGATTATTTCAACACGCAGGCGCCACCGCCCCCAGACACGACGTTACAGCGATGAGGCCTAAAACCGAGTTTGGCTTCACCCTGCTGGAAGTGCTCATGGCCCTGGCCATTATTAGCATCCTCGCTGTAGTCGCCATCCCTTACTATCAAGATTACCGCACGCGGGTAAAAGTGGCGGGTGAGTTCGGTCTCGTCGAGCCGGTGAAGCAGCGCGTGACGGAAGAATATTTCTTGACCGGCGATTGGCCCGTCGACAATGAGAGCGCCATGGTCGGTCCGTTCGACCGTTACAAGGGCAACTACCTGAAAGCGATAATAGTCGAGAACAAACCTCAGCCGGGCGCGGTTAAGCTGATCTACGACAGCAGTAAACTGCCCGCCTTGGGCGACAACAATACGATAGTGTTTTATCCACGGACGGAGAATGGCGGTGGTTCAGTGTCGTGGAAGTGCGACGAAGGCAATATGGTTGACGACTACCGCCCGCGCCAGTGTCGCTGATCACTCAGTGACAAGTTGTTTGAGCGCTGTTAGATAGAGCGAATCGTCCGGAGCCTTTCCTTGGCGCTGGGCTTGCCACATCATCTCCGCCAGACATTCCATCATTTGATGCTCCGCCTCATGGGCGTCGCCGTGCCGTGCGCAGAGCTGCTGATAGATGGCGCGTATGCCCGCCGGGCGGTTGGCGTTCAGTTGTTCATGGATGGCGATGTGCATGCCCATGTGCATGAAAGGATTGCTCTCGCCCGATTCGGGCAGATATTCCTTGCCGAGGGCCTTGTCGGGATCGGAAAGGGTGGTCTGATATTCCGGGTGCAGCTGGATGGTATCGGCCACCATCTTCTCCAAGGGTTCCAGCGCTACGTCATTCTGGGCCTTGTGCCAGACATCGACGAAGTACTGGCGTAGTTGATTTCTGTCGTTGCCAAACATCAGTCATACACCTTGTCTTTGTATTCGCACAGATCCTCGATTATACATGCTCCGCATTTGGGGCGGCGCGCCACGCAGACGTAGCGACCGTGCAAGATAAGCCAGTGGTGGGCGTCGTGTTTGAATTCATCGGGAATGAATTTTTCCAGTTTGCGTTCCACCTCCACCACGTTCTTGCCCGGCGCGATTTTGGTGCGGTTGGCAACCCGGAAGATGTGGGTGTCCACCGCGATGGTGGGGTGACCGAAGGCGGTATTCAAAATCACATTGGCGGTCTTGCGCCCTACGCCCGGCAGGGCCTCCAAGGCGGCACGTTCCTGCGGCACCTTGCTGTGATGCTGCGCGGCGAGGGCTCTGCAGGTCTTGATGATGTTGGCCGCCTTGCTGTTGAACAGGCCGATGGTCTTGATGTGGTGTTTTAATCCCGTTTCGCCGAGGGCCAGGATTTGTTCCGGTGTGTTGGCGACGGCAAACAGCTTGGCGGTGGCCTTGTTCACGCCCTTGTCCGTGGCCTGGGCCGAGAGAATGACGGCGATCAGCAGCTCGAACGGGGTGGCGTAGTTCAGTTCGGTGGTGGGGGCGGGGTTTTCGGCGCGCAGGCGGGTGAAAATCTCGATGCGTTTCTGTTTATTCATCGCGATTTGACTGCGCAGCCTACTTACCCCACCGCCTCATCCACTGCCTCGGCAGGCGCCTCGGTAATGGCAGGCTTGCTACGTTTGAGCCGGGTGCGTTCATCGATGACGTTCTTCAAGGCGATCAACAGCCCCAGGCCGATGAAGGCGCCGGGCGGTAGGATGGCGAGCAGGAAGCCGCGGTAGTCTTCAATGAGAGTCAGGGTGAGTATCTTGCCGACCTCGCCGAACATCAGGTGGGCTTGGGTCATTAAGGTGCCGTGCCCCAGAATTTCGCGCATGGCGCCGAGTACGATGAGCACGGCGGCGAACCCCACGCCCATCATCAGACCGTCGAGTGCGGACTTGGCGGGGGTGTTCTTGGAGGCGAAGGCCTCGGCGCGGCCGAGAATGGCGCAGTTGGTGACGATCAGCGGCACGAAGATACCGAGGATTTTATAGAGTTCGTGAAAGTAGGCGTTCATGGCCAGCTCGATGGCGGTCACCACCGAGGCGATGATCATCACGAACACCGGAATACGCACCTCTTGTTTTACCTGGTTGCGAATCAGGGATACGATCAAGCTCGACAGCACCAGGGTCAGCGTGGTGGCGATGCCCAGTCCGATGCCGTTGATGGTGGTGGAGGTCACCGCCAGCAGCGGGCACAGGCCGAGGATTTGCACCAGTGCGACGTTATTGGACCAGAGTCCTTCGCGGTTGATGTCGCTGTAGCTTTTATCCATGGGTTTCTCCTGATTTTGCGGGGGCGGGGACTTCTCTGACAGATTCGGCGGGTGCGAATAAGGCCTCGCGATTCAGATAATAGAATATCAGTGCCTTGTGCACCGCATCGACCACGGCGCGCGGGGTGATGGTGGCGCCGGTGAACTGGTCGAAGATACCGCCGTCCTTTTTCACACGCCAGCCTTGCGGGTCGGGCGCAAACAGCGAATGGCCATAGAAGTTGGTGATCCAGTCCGATTTTTCGCTCTCGATGGCATCCCCCAGGCCGGGGGTCTCCTGGTGCGACAGCACGCGCACGCCGCCGATCTGACCGGCCAGGTCCACCGCCACCAGCAGTTTAATGTCGCCATTGTAGCCGTCCGGTGCGGTGGTGGTGATGATGGCCGCCACCGGCTTGCCGTCTTTGCGGGCGCGATAAATGGTCTGGGCCTTTGCACTGCCGAGCAGCTCTTTTGAATGGACCTTGAGCGTGTCGGTATAGATGTCGTTGTTATAGGCCTTGGCGGGCACCATCTCGTTCAGGGTGCGCAGCAGGAACTGACGTTCGTTCTCGGCGATGCGCGCCTTGGTGTTTTCATAGGTCATGCCCACCAGGCCGGCGCCGAGCAGGGCGAAGACGCCCAGGATCACTGCGGCGGTGACCATGTTCCGGCCCAGTGCCATTACTCGCCCCTGTGGCCGAAGACGCGCGGCCGGGTGTAGTAGTCCAGGGTCGGGGCGCCCATGTTCATCAGCAGTACGGCGAACGCCACCGCATCGGGGTAGCCACCCCAATTGCGGATGATGTAGGTCAGCAGGCCGACGCCGATGCCGAAATAGAGCCGCCCCTTGGGGGTGGTGGCGCCGCTGACCGGGTCGGTGGCGATAAAGAAGGCCCCTAGAATGGCGCCGCCGCTGAACAGGTGGAACAGGGGCGAGGCGTATTCATCCGGATTAACGATATGAAACAGGAAGGCGACCACGCCCAAGGTACCCAGCATGCCGACCGGTACATGCCAGCTGATGATTTTCTTGCGTATCAGCCACAGCCCGCCGGCGAGGAAGGCGAGGTTGATCCACTCCCAGCCGGTGCCGCCGAGCATGCCGTAGATGGGGCGGGCGGTGATCTGTTCCATGGCCTTGTCCAGGCCCAACTGGGTCTTGAGATCATCCAGCGGTGTGGCCATGGTGAGGGCGTCGAAAGTGATGCCGACGGGCAGGTTGCCGCCGAAGACGTAGGCCAGCGACTGGCCCAGGCCCAGATCCACTTCGCGCAGGGACAAGGGCGCCGGCCAGGCGGTCATCTCGCGCGGAAAGGAAATCAACAGCATGACATAGCCGACCATGGCCGGGTTGAAGGGGTTGAAGCCCAGGCCGCCGTAAAGGTGCTTGGCGAAGACGATGGCGAAGGCGGTGCCGATGAAGACCACCCACCACGGCGCCAGCGGCGGCAGGGCCAGGCCCAAGAGCACGGCGGTGACCAGGGCGCTGCCGTCGCTGAGATACATGCCCGCCGGCCGGCCGCGCAGGCGCAACATGGCGGCTTCGGTAAGCAGGGCGGTAGCGGCGGCCAACACAATGTTGATGATCACGCCCCACCCGAACAGCCAGAAATAGGCGATGATGCCGGGGATCAGGGCATACACCACCCGCAGCATGACGCCGGTGACCGTGGTCGGGCCGTGAAAATGGGGCGAGCTGGGTGTTCTCAACATCATGGCGGCGCGGGCTTATCCTTGTTGTTTTTCGTCGGCGCTGCGGCGCGCGTCTGCGTCTTCCACCTGCTTTTGCTGTGCCGGGGTCAGGTTGTCGGTATTCTTGGCCGGCACTGCCTGCACCGCTTTCTTGGCCTTGGCCCGCTCCAGCGCCGCCTGGATCTCGGCCTGTTTGTCGCCTTTGCCGCCGTCCTCCGCCGGTTTTTTCACGGCGGCCTTCTTCTTGGCCAGGCGCGCCGCTTTCTCGGCCTTTTCCCGTTCCAGACGGGCAAGGCGGAATTCATGTCGTTGACGCGCGATGTCGGCCTTTTCCTTGTCGCGCTCCTGGGCCCAGATCTCGGTCTTGGCGTAACGGAAATAATGCACCAGGGGGATGTTGCTGGGGCAGACATAGGCGCAGCAGCCGCATTCGATGCAGTCGAACAGACTGTACTCCTGAGCACGGTCGAACTCCTGCGAACGGGCATACCACTGCAGCTGCTGCGGCAGGAGGTCGACGGGGCAGGCGTCGGCGCAGGCGCCGCAGCGGATGCAGGGTAGCACTTCGGCGGGGGGGGTGACGTTTTCTTTCACCGCGGCCAGTACGCAATTCGTGGTCTTGATCACCGGCACCGAGGTGTCCGGCATGGCAAAGCCCATCATGGGGCCGCCCATGACCACTCGGTCCACGTCCGGACTGAGGCCGCCGCACTGGTCCAGCAGTGCCTGCATGGGGGTGCCGAACAGCACCTCCAGGTTGGCAGGTTCGGCGACGCCGTCGCCGGTCACCGTGACGATGCGCGAGATCAGCGGCTGGCCCAGATCGATGGCGCGATGCACCGCGGCGGCGGTCGCCACGTTATGCACCACCACCCCGATTTGGTAGGGCAGGCCGTTGCTGGGGCATTCCTTACCGGTGATCACCTGAATGAGCTGTTTCTCGCTGCCCGCGGGATACAGTGTGGGCACCTGCAGCACCTCGATGTCTTCGTCTGCACAGGCCTGTTGCAGGGCGGCATAGGCCTCGGGTTTGTTATCCTCGACGGCGATGACCACCTGTTTGGCCTGCACCGCGTGACGCATGATCTTGGCGCCGGCGATGATCTCCGCCGGGCGTTCGCGCATCAGCATGTCGTCGCAGGTGATGTAGGGTTCGCACTCCACGCCGTTGAGGATCAGGGTGTCGATTTGGGCACCCGCCGGGTTGAGCTTGATGTAGGACGGGAAACCGGCGCCGCCCAGACCGACGATGCCGGCACCGCGAATCAGGTTGCGCAGGTGGCTGGCGTCCATCTCGGTGTAGGGTTTGTCGTCCGGGACGACATCGGCCCAGCGCTCCTCGCCGTCGGTTTCGATGACGATGCATTCGGCGCTCAGGCCGGACGGATGGGGTATGGGCCGCTCTTCGATGGCCACGACTTTGCCGGAGCTGGGCGCATGCAGTGCGGCGCTGACATAGCCCTGGGCGCGGGCGATCTTCTGGCCTTTCAGCACGTGATCGCCGATCTGGACGATGGGCGCGGAGGACTCGCCGATATGCTGATGCACGGGCAGCACCAAGTGTTCCGGCAGCTGCGCCGCGCGGATCGGCCGGCCGTTGGACATCTGCTTGCGCTGGGGCGGATGGACGCCGCCCTTGAAACGGAACAGGCGGCGCATCATGACTTGGCCTCTTGCGGCGTATCCGGCGTCGGTTCTTCCGGATAGGGCCATTTCCAGTGAAAAATATCCTCCTTCACCGGCACCATGTCGATACAGTCCACCGGGCAGGGCTCGACGCACAGTTCACAGCCGGTGCACTCGGGCTCGATGACGGTGTGCATCTGCTTGGCCGCGCCTAGGATGGCGTCCACCGGACAGGCCTGGATGCACAGGGTGCAGCCGATGCAGATGTTCTCGTCGATGATGGCCACCATCTTCTCCTTTTCCTCGCCCACCTCTTCATCCAGCGGGATAGGCTCGCGCCCCAGCAGGTCGGCCAGGGCGACAATGGTGGTCTCGCCGCCGGGCGGGCAGCGGTTGATGTCGGCCTCGCCGGCGGCGATGGCGGTGGCATAGGGGCGGCAGCCGGGGTAGCCGCACTGACCGCACTGGGTCTGCGGCAGGATGGCATCGATCTGGTCCACCAGCGGGTCACCCTCGACCTTGAAGCGCACGGCGGCGAAGCCGAGTAGCAGGCCGAAGACGATCGCGAGGGCGGTGAGGGCGAGTACTGCGGACAGCATGATTTAACCTTTAACCAATCCGGAAAAACCCATGAAGGCCAGGGACATGAGACCGGCGGTGACCAGGGCGATGGCCGGGCCGCGAAAGACCACCGGCACGTCGGCCGCGGCGATGCGTTCACGCATGGCCGCAAACAGGATGAGCACCATGGAGAAGCCGGCCGCGGCGCCGAAGCCGTAGACCGCGGACTGTAGAAAGCCGTGCTCTTTTTGCACATTGAGCAGGGCCACGCCGAGCACCGCGCAATTGGTGGTGATCAGCGGCAGGAAGATGCCCAGCACCTTGTACAGCAGGGGGCTGGTCTTGTGCACCACCATTTCGGTGAACTGCACCACTACCGCGATCACCAGGATGAAGGTGATGGTGCGCAGGTATTCCAGGCCCAGCGGGGCGAGCAAGTATTGATTGGCGAGATAGCTGCAGACCGAGGACAGGGTGAGCACGAAGGTGGTGGCCAAGGCCATGCCGGTGGCTGTCTCCAGCTTTTTCGAGACGCCCATAAACGGACACAGGCCAAGAAACTTGACCAGGACAAAATTGTTTACCAGCACGGTGCTGACAAGTATCAGGGCGTATTCGGTCATATCCGTTTGTCGTTAAGAGCTTGGGCCGGGGCCGGCGCCGATTCGATGCGGCTGGCGCAGGCCCCAGCGGTTATAACTAGCGTATATTAGGTGCCCTTTATTCAAAATACAACACTTAAATCATATACGATATAAGTTTTTGATATATTGGTCGGGCCTTAAATCTATTTCACCTTCATGCCCGGCTGGGCGCCCTCATGGGGTTCCAGAATCCACAATTCCCTGCCGCCGGGGCCGGCCGCCAGCACCATGCCCTCAGAGACGCCGAAACGCATTTTGCGTGGCGCCAGGTTGGCCACCATGACGGTCAGTTTGCCCGCCAGCTGTTCCGGGCTGTAGGCGGATTTGATGCCGGCGAAGACGTTGCGGGTGTTTTCCTCGCCGATGTCCAAGGTCAACTGCAGCAGCTTGTCGGCACCCTCGACGTGTTCGGCCTTGACGATGCGGGCGATGCGCAGGTCGACCTTGGCGAAGTCGTCGTATTCGATGGTGTCACTCATGGCTTCGGTCATCTTCTCTTCCTGCTGCTGTTGCGCCTCGCCGTGGCGGGCGGGGGAGTGTGCGGCCTTTTTCAGGCTCTCCGTACTTTCGGCCAACATGGCCTCGATCTGTTGCGGGTCGATGCGGGTGGCGAGATGCTGATAGGGCTCGATGGCATGGTCCAGCAATAAGGTTTGACTGTCGCCCCAGCGCAGCGGTTCGATCTTGAGAAAGGCTTCCACCTGTTCGGCCAGCTGCGGCAACACCGGTTTCAGGTAGATGGTCAGCAGGCGGAAGGCATTGACGGTGGCGGTGCAGATGCGCTGCAGCGTGTCGTTCTGCCCGTCTTCTTTGGCCAGCACCCAGGGTTTGGTTTCGTCCACGTATTCATTGGCGATGTCGGCCAGGGCCATGATCTCGCGCATGGCTTCGCTGAACTGGCGCTTTTCGTAGCGTGCGGCGATGGCAGCCTGCTTGCTCTGAATAGACTCCAGCAATTGACGGCCGGCGTCGTCCAGTTCTGCGCTGAGCCGGTTGTCGAAACGCTTCTTGATGAAACCGGCCGAGCGTGCGGCGATGTTGACGTACTTGCCCACCAGGTTGCTATTGACGCGGCTGACGAAGTCCTCCAGGTTGAGGTCGATGTCTTCCACCCGGTCGCTGAGCTTGGCGGCGAAGTAGTAGCGCAGGTATTCCGGCTTGAGATGATTCAGATAGCTGCTTGCCATGATGAAGGTGCCGCGCGACTTGGACATTTTCTGGCCGTTGACGGTCAGAAAGCCATGCACGCAGATGCGCGTCGGGGTGCGGTAGTCGGCGAACTTCAGGGTCGCCGGCCAGAACAGGGCGTGGAAGTAGAGGATGTCCTTGCCGATGAAGTGATACACCTCGGCGTCGGAATCGGGTTTCCAATAGGCGTCGAAATCGATGCCTTTCCTGTCGCACAGATTCTTGAAGCTGGCCATGTAGCCGATGGGCGCGTCGAGCCAGACATAAAAATATTTGCCCGGCGCGTCCGGGATCTCGAAGCCGAAATAGGGGGCATCGCGGGAGATGTCCCAGTCCTTCAGGCCGGCCTCGAACCACTCGCTGAGCTTGTTGGCCGATTCGGCCTGCAGCGGCGCTTGGTCGGGATTTTCCATCAGCCACTGCTTGAGAAAAGCTTCACACTCGCCCAGTTTGAAGAAGTGGTGTTCCGATTCCTTGAGTACCGGCTTGGCACCGGACAGGGCCGAGTAGGGATCGATGAGATCGGTCGGCGCGTAGGTGGCGCCGCACACTTCGCAGGAATCGCCGTACTGATCCTCGGCCCCGCATTTGGGGCACTTGCCCTTGATGAAACGGTCCGGCAGGAACATTTCTTTTTGCGGGTCGTAGAGCTGTTCGATGGTGCGGATCTCGATCAGGCCCTTGGCCTTGAGGCGGCGGTAGATCGCCTGCGCCAGCTCGCGGTTTTCCTCCGAGTTGGTGGAGTAGTAGTTGTCGAAGGCGATGTGGAAAGCGCTGAAGTCAGCCAGGTGTTCGCCATGCACGCGTTCGATCAGCGCCTCGGGGGTGATGCCCTCCTGTTGGGCGCGCAGCATGATGGGGGTGCCGTGGGTATCGTCGGCGCAGACATAATGGCATTCATTGCCCGACATGCGTTGGAAACGGGCCCAGATATCGGTCTGGATGTATTCGACCAAGTGGCCTAGATGAATGGAACCGTTGGCATAGGGCAGGGCGCTGGTGACGAGGATTTTTCTGGGGCTTGCTGACATCGCGCGTGTTTGATCCGTTGCTGAAAACAAAGCCCGGGATTATAACCTAAATGTCATATCCGGCGTGTTGTCGCGAGCTGTTCCGGGCGCTGAGGGCGCGAAACAAAAACGGGAAGCCTGGGCTTCCCGTTTTAAGTCGCTGGCGTCCGACAAACGCCTTGGCCGGGGGATGCTTACGGAAAACTGGGTTCCGTACCGAAGGTCGGTTCGTGCCAGTCAAACGGCGTCGCCGGGGTAGCGACCACGCCCGTGGAGAGCTCTGAGGCCGTGGCGCCGGTATCATGATTGGTGACGTTCTGGTAACGGATGGCGGCGGTATCGCCGTTGAACAGGTCGGATTGCACCAGCCAGTTGGTGGAGACCGTCTGCATCTGCGCCCAAGAGACCGTGTCGCCGCCCAGGGTCATGTCGCCCGCGGGGGTCAGCGGTGCGCTGGCAAAGAAGCCGTTGTTGGGGAATGAAATTAGGGCATTACCCATGACGCCGCTGCTCTGGCGATGTTCGAAGCCCTGAGCGGCGTTGGGATCGATAGCCGCCGTGCCGTCGGGATTCAGGAGCACTTCCTGGGAGATGCTCATGCTGTAGCCGATGACATTGTTGGTATCCGGGACCAGAAAGATGGGGGTTGAGGGCATCTCGGTGTAATTGGTGAACTGGAAGGTGGACTTCAGATCATCGCGATCGAAGGACTGGGTCAGGCGTACCGTCCACATCTCCTCGGCGGGGGTTGCGACCTGAATGTCATTGGGGTCGCGCATGCCCGGATCACGAAAACGCATCATGGCGCGTTGAATTTCAGCTTGATCGGTGAAGCCTTCGGCCGCGTCGCGGATGACATGCTTGGCGGCCACGCCCTGCGAGATGCCCTCGTCTAAGATAGCGAAGGGTACAAAGGACTCGGAGACGAAGGCCTGGTCGCCGGCGCCGCCGTCGGCGCCTGGGTCGGTCACGATCACGCGGATGTATTCATAGTCATCGACGATGACCTTTTCCTGGATGAAGCCGTCGTCCTCCGACAGAACCTCACAGGCCACGTCCACGCCGCCGCAGGACAGGCTGGTATCAATGGTCCCCGACGACGCCGTCCAGCCGTCGAAATTGACGGGCGGGGCCGCCGATACCATGCCGGAAACCAGAAGTGTGGAAATACCCGCGAAACCGATTTTTCTAAAATTAAGTATCATTTTTCTTCTCCTGCCGCCCCTGACAACTGCAAACAGTGGATCTGCGCTGAGCTAAAGAATATCGAGAAACCGCCGCTAGTGTCCACGCTTTTTTGGCTGTTGAAATATAATAAGTATGGTTTTCAATAAAATCTGTGGCAAGGGGGGTGGTCCGGAGTGACCCCGTTTCCCCGGCTTGCACCGCAGGCAAGGTGTAACCTATTGTGCTCACAGCGGATTTTCCCGGCGCCGCGGGTTGCCGCAGACGCCTCGGCGCCGCCGAGTGAATTCCTGACTAAATTAGTCAGGCAAAACTATGCTAAATTAACGACCGGATAAATTTTGCAGTACACGCACTTACCAGGGAGAAATTGGGCATGGCTGATTTAACCAAACCCGTCATCGAGACCGCGTTGGCGGAGATAGTCGATCCTTATATGGGGGCCGATCTGCTGACCTCGAAAGCGATTAAGGCCGTTGAAGTGGAAGGTGGTCAGGTCACGGTGAGGATTCGCCTGGGTTACCCGGCCGAGGGGTATACGGCGACTCTAAGGCAAAAAGTGCTGGATCGCCTGGCGCAGCTCGACAGCACGGCCAGCGTCAATGTGGAGGTCGACTGGGAAGTGACCGCCCATGCCGTCCAGCCCGGCGTCAAAGTGCTGCAGAATATCAAAAATATCGTTGCCGTCGCCTCCGGCAAGGGCGGCGTGGGCAAGTCCACCACCACGGCCAATCTGGCCCTGGCCCTGGCCCGGGAGGGCGCCCGCGTCGGTGTGCTGGACGCGGATATCTACGGTCCCAGCCAGCCGCGCATGCTCGGCATCGAGGCGCGCCCCGAATCCACCGACGGCAAGAGCATGGAGCCGCTGGAGGCCTATGGCGTGCAGGCCATGTCCATCGGTTTCCTGATCGACGAAGAGACCCCCATGGTGTGGCGCGGCCCCATGGTCACCCAGGCGCTGGAACAGCTGCTGCGGGAGACCAACTGGCATGACCTGGATTACCTGATCGTCGACATGCCGCCCGGCACCGGCGACGTGCAGCTCACCCTGTCACAGAAGATTCCCGTCAGCGGTGCGGTGATCGTCACCACGCCTCAGGACATCGCGCTGTTGGACGCGCGCAAGGGGCTCAAGATGTTCGAGAAGGTCAACGTGAGAGTGCTCGGCATCGTCGAGAACATGAGCACCCACATCTGCAGCCAGTGCGGTCACGAAGAACACATCTTCGGCGCCGGCGGCGGCGAGCGCATGGCGCAGGATTACGGCGTCGATCTGCTCGGTTCCCTGCCGCTGGACCTCAGCATCCGCGAGAACGCCGACGGCGGCAAACCCAGCGTGGTGGCCGACCCCGACGGTACCATCGCGCAAATCTACGGCGAGATCGCGCGCAAGGTGGCCGCCAAGCTGGCGCTGCAGGCCAGGGACTTCAGCAGCAAGTTTCCCAATATTGTGATTCAGAATACCTAGTTGCTATGGTGCGCGGCGCGCACCCTACGCTACAATGTGGCGCTTTGCGATTAGGCGGAATAATAAACAATGAGTATTAAGTCGGACAGGTGGATCCGCCGCATGGCGGAGCAGCAGGGCATGATCGAGCCGTTTGAGCCCGGCCAGGTGCGGGAAACGGACCAGGGGCGGGTCATCTCGTACGGGACCTCCAGCTACGGCTACGATATCCGCTGTTCCGACGAGTTCAAGATCTTCACCAACATCAACTCGGCCATCGTCGATCCCAAGAATTTCGACGACAACAGCTTTGTCGATGTGAAATCCGATGTCTGCATCATCCCGCCCAACTCCTTCGCCCTGGCGCGCACAGTGGAGTATTTCCGCATTCCCCGCAGCGTGCTGACCATTTGTCTGGGCAAGTCCACCTATGCCCGCTGCGGCATCATCGTCAATGTCACGCCGCTGGAGCCCGAATGGCAAGGGCATGTGACGCTGGAGTTTTCCAACACCACGCCGCTGCCGGCCAAGATCTACGCCAATGAGGGCGTGGCCCAGGTCTTGTTCTTTGAATCCGATGAGGTGTGCGAGACGTCCTACGGCGATCGGGCCGGCAAGTATCAGGGCCAGACTGGAGTTACCCTGCCGCGCGCCTAGTTGGATTAAGGCTTGATCGAGGCGGTGGTGTTCGGCGTGTCGGCTGGCAAGCCCTTTATTGATTTCAGCTTCAAGACCAGCTTGCGGCCGTCCTCTTCCTGCATAATGCGCACTGGCAGGTAGTTGAGTTCCTTGGCGCACCAGAGGATGGTGTCACGGCTGCCGGGGCGTTCCAGCTTGACGGTCTTGAACCTGCCCAGTGGTGTCTCGATGGTCTCTTCCGCCAGTTTGTGGAATGTATAGGTCTTCAGGGTGCCGCCGTCGGCGACTTGATAGTTGAGTGATTCATCGCCCCGTTCCAAGTCGTACATCACCGCCAGGTGATAGAGCAATTTGTCCAAGGTACCCTGCGGCACATCCATGGACCACGGATCGTTATTGATGGTGTTGGTGACCCGCATCTTGTCCCAATCGAACGTGAGTTTGACATGGCGTTCTTTGTCGCTGCTCTGACGGTCGTAGGAATATTTCAGCGGGCGCAGGTGTTGCTCATGGTAAACCCATTCGGTTTTTTCCAGCAGGGTCGAATCGGTAAACCAGCGCGCATAGCCGATGGGCTTGGAATAGGACTCAAAGACATAATGGCCGTCTTCGTTTTTGTATAGCTTGCGTTTCATTTCGGCCAGCGACAACGGCCCCATGCTCAGCACATACGTCGCCTCGAATGACTCGGGCAAGGCATGTTGCGGCTGGGCAGCAGCGGTGAATGCGGGGCCGGCCAACAGGAGCCAGGCCACAACAGCGCGCCGAATTGATCGCATTGTGGGTGTCATGTCAATGTCTTGTCCATTTGCGCCACGGGCTCCCCATCGAGTATTGCCTGATCACCCACCAACTGCAAGCGCCCCGCGGCGAACCAGCCGATGGCTTCGGGGTAGATGCGGTGCTCTTGTTCCAGCACCCGCTGGGCCAGCGTTTCGGCGTCGTCGCCGGGCTGGATTTTCACTACCGCACGGCATACCACCGGGCCGCCGTCCAATTCCGGGGTGACGAAATGGACACTGACTCCGTGTTCCGTACAGCCGGCGTCCAGCGCCCGTTGGTGGGTCTTCAGGCCCTGGAAGTTGGGCAGCAGGGAGGGGTGGATGTTCAACATGCGGCCGCGATAGTGATTGACGAATTCATCGGTCAAGATGCGCATGAAGCCGGCCAGAACCACCAGTCCCGGCGCGTAGCGATCGATCTGTTCCGCCAGGGCCTGGTCAAAGGCCTGGCGGTCGCTGTAGCGCGTGTGTTCGACCACCCGGGCGGGAATGCCGGCGCGCCGTGCCCGCTCTAGGCCGTAGGCCTCGGCGCGGTTGCTGATCACGGCCTTGATCTCAGCATTGATGCGTCCCGCCGCGCAGGCGTCGATAATGGCCTGCAGATTGCTGCCGCTGCCGGAGATCAATACCACCAGCGGCAGCGGTGTTTTTCGGGATTGAGACATCAGTCGTTCAGAACGACGGCTGCATCCCCTGCCTCGGCAACCTCGATAGTGCCGATCTGCCAGACCGTTTCGCCCTGTTCACGCAGACAGGCCAGCGCGGCGTTCGCATCCTCGGCCGCCACGATCACGGCCATGCCGATGCCGCAGTTGAAGGTGCGGTGCATCTCTGTTTCAGCGACATTGCCCTGTTGTTGCAGCCAGTCGAAAATGGCCGGGCGCTGCCAGGCGCTGGTGGAAATGACTGCCCGGGTGCCCGCGGGCATGACCCGCGGCAGATTCTCCAGCAGGCCGCCGCCGGTGATGTGGGCCAGGGCATGGACCTCGACTTTGCCGAACAGCGCCAGCAGCGGTTTGATATACAGCCGCGTTGGGGTCAGCAGGGTCTCGCCCAGGGTGCCCTTGCCGAAGCTGTCGTTCAATTGGGCGCCGCTCACCTCGATGATCTTGCGGATCAGGGAGTAGCCGTTGGAATGGGGGCCGGACGAGGCCAGACCGAGAATGACGTCGCCTGCCTTGACCTTGCTGCCGTCGATGATCTTGTCTTTCTCCACCACGCCGACACAGAAACCGGCCAGGTCGTAGTCCTCGCCGCTGTACATGCCCGGCATCTCGGCGGTCTCGCCGCCGATCAGGGCGCAGCCGGCCTGCTCGCACCCGGCGCCGATGCCTTTGACCACCGCGGCGGCGGTCTCGATACTGAGTTTGCCGGTGGCGTAGTAGTCGAGGAAGAACAGCGGCTCGGCACCCTGCACCACCAAGTCGTTGGCGCACATGGCCACCAGGTCGATGCCGATGCTGTCGTGCTTGCCCATGTCCATGGCCAGCTTGAGCTTGGTGCCGACGCCGTCGGTGCCGGAGACCAGCACCGGCTGTTTATAATGTGCCGGGATCTCGAACAGGGCGCCGAAGCCCCCCAGGCCGGTGAGCACGCCGGGGCGGCGGGTACGGGCGGCGACGGGCTTGATGACCTCCACCAGATCATTGCCGGCCTCGATGTCGACGCCGGCGTCGCGATAGCTCAGAGAGGTGGATTTTTGCGGATCCTGGGAGTCGGTCATAGCTGCGGTTCGCTCTTTCAAAATGTCGGAAGTGGGCAAGAAAGTGTATTATTTTAAATGATCTTGTCGCTGACAGCGACTTGCAAATTGCGCCGCGGCCGTGCCAAGCATTGCCGGGACTGGCGCCTGCATAGGGAGCTGAAGTTAATTTGTTGGCCATACGTTGTATTAAGCAGATTGCCGGCTGGCTGCTGGTCGGGCTGGCTGTGGGGTACGTGCCCGGCGCCCAGGCGGCGCAGGTCGAGGGTCTGTACCAGGCCCAGGTGCCGGTGAAGACCCAAACCCGCGAGGAGCGGCTGGAGGTCTATCCCGCCGCTCTGGCCCAGGTGGTGGTGAAACTGAGCGGTGACCGCAGCGTGCCCGAGCTGCCCGAGTTGTCCGGATTGATGGGCAACGCCGTGTCGCTGGTGCAGCAGTTTCAATACGCCGAGCTGCCGCCAGGCGATGAAACCCTCCTCGAGGACGGCTATAAGCGCCTGCTGGTGGCGCGTTTTGACGGTCAGGCCGTCTCCCAGGCCCTGATCGAAGCCAATGTGCCGCTATGGGGCAGCACGCGCCCCGAGGTGTTGCTGTGGCTGGCCATCGAGGATCGCGAGACGCGCTATCTGCTGGGCGCCAACGCCGCGGCGGAACTGGAATCCCGCCTCGAGGCGCAGGCCGCGCGGCGCGGTCTACCCCTGATGTTACCGCTGTTGGATCTGGATGACCGCCGACAGGTGGATTTTGGCGATGTCTGGGGCGACTTTCATCACACTGTCATGCAGGCGTCGGCGCGCTACAGTGCCGATACGGTACTGATCGGCCGTCTGATTCGGGCTGAGGATGGCGCTTGGCGTACCCGTTGGAGCCTGCACTATGCCGCCGCGCCCAATACGCCTTCCGAGTTCTGGCAGGCGCAGGTCAATAGCCAGGAAGAGGCCCTGGCCGTGGGAATCGACGGCGCCGCCGACCGTATCGCCCGGCGCTATGCCCAGCTCTACAGCCCAGACTCGGCCGATTCCGTTGCCCTGACGGTGACCGGTGTGGGCGGCATGGCCGGCTATGCGCGGGCCATGGACTATCTCGAATCACTGGATATCGTCACTGCCGTGGAGGTGGCGCGGGTGCGCCAGGAGGAAGTGTTGTTCCGCGTCGCGATTCGCGGCGACGCGCGCGGTCTGGAGCAGTCCATCCGCCTTGGCAGCACCCTGGCGCGCGACGCCGAGGCACAGCCGCCGGCCGAGAATGAGCTGACCAGCGCGAGGACTTTCGTCTACCGATTATTGCCATGAGCGTCGGCCGCCAAGATCTACCGAACCTGATCAGCATTGCCCGCATTCTGTTGACCCTGCCGGTGGCCTACCTGTTGCTGCAAGATCGCTTCAGCGAGGCCCTGCTGCTGTTCTTCATTGCCGGCATCTCCGATGCCTTGGACGGCTATCTGGCCAAGCGTTTCGGTTGGCACAGCCGTCTGGGTTCCATCCTCGATCCACTGGCCGACAAGCTGCTGTTGGTGACCGCGTTTGTGTGTTTGGGCTGGATCGGTATCATCCCGCTGTGGCTGGTAGTGATGGTGCTGGGACGCGATTTGATCATTATTCTCGGCGCCCTGGCGTTTCACCTGCTCATCGGCCGTTACGAGATGGCGCCCACCTGGATCAGCAAGTTCAATACCGCCTTGCAGATCACGCTGATTCTGGCGCTGGTATTATCCAACGGTCTGTATCCCCTGCCGGACGGCCTGCTGACCGGGCTGGTCTACGGGGTGTCGGTGACCACGGTGCTGAGCGGGCTGGGTTACGTCTGGACCTGGGGACGCAAGGCCTATCGTATTAAACAAAAACAAAGCAGATAGATAATGTCCTTAACCGATTCACAAAAATGGCTGATACTTACCGGCGTGGCGCTGTTCGGCCTGCTGTTATACGTGCTGGCGCCGGTGTTGACGCCGTTTCTGGTGGCCGCGGCGCTGGCCTATCTGGGCGATCCGCTGGTGGACAAATTGGAAGCCCGGCGGCTATCGCGCAGCGTGGCCGTGGTGCTGGTGTTCAGTGGCCTGATCATCGTGCTGTTCATGATCATCGCCTTTTTGGTGCCGCTGCTACAGCAGGAGCTGGCGGCCTTTATCAGGAAACTGCCCAGCTACATCGATTGGTTGCAGGGTACGGCCCTGCCCTGGATCAAGGCGCAGCTCTCGCTTGATGCCCCCAGTCTCAACCTGGACAGCCTCAAGCAGGCGATTCGCGAACAATGGCAGTCGGTGGGCAATATCGCCGCCGGTGTCATGGGTTCGGTGTCGCGCTCCGGGTTGGCCCTGGTGGGTTGGTTGGCCAACCTGGTATTGATCCCGGTGTTGACCTTTTATTTACTGCGCGATTGGGATGTCATGCTGGCGCGCATCCGCGAGCTTATTCCACGGCGTTATGAATCAACCACGGTGCGCTTGGCACGCGACTGCGACGAGGTGCTGGGCGCCTTCATGCACGGTCAGCTGCTGGTCATGCTGTCCCTGGGTACGGTGTATGCCGCGGGCCTGTGGCTGGTGGGGCTGGAGATGGCCCTCTTGATCGGCATGCTGGCGGGCCTGGTCAGTTTCGTCCCATACCTGGGGTTTATCCTTGGCATGCTGGTGGCGGGCATCGCCGCCGCGATTCAGTTTCAGGACGTCATCCACCTGTTTTATATCCTGCTGGTATTCGGCGCCGGTCAGATGTTGGAATCCTTCTTGTTGACCCCTTATCTGTTGGGAGACCGCATCGGCATGCACCCGGTGGCGGTGATCTTCGCGGTGATGGCCGGTGGTCAACTGTTCGGCTTCGTCGGCATCCTGCTGGCCCTGCCGGTGGCGGCGGTGATTATGGTGTTGCTGCGTCATGCCCACGAGCGCTACGTGCAGAGCGAGCTCTATGCCGACGCAGTCGAATCCGAACGCGATGGCTGAAGGTGGAGTGAGGGCCATGGCTGAGAGCCGAACTGTCAAACAACTGCCCTTGGGCATGTGGCTGCGCCCGGGGGCCAGCTTTGACAATTATCACGCCGATGCCAATAGTGAGGCGCTGGCGGCCTTGCGCCAGGGCGGCACCGGAAATATGGAGCGTTTTGCCTTTCTATGGGGGGCCCAGGCGGTGGGGAAGACCCATCTATTGCAGGCGGCCTGCCATGCCGCTACGGGCCGGGGCGAGGGCAGTGCCTACCTGCCCCTGCGCGAGGCGCCGCGCTTGGCCCCCGAGATGCTCGAGGGACTGGACACCCTGGCTGTGGTCGCCCTCGACGATCTGGATGCGGTGGCCGGCCAGCGCGCTTGGGAGATCGCCGTGTTCGACCTCTATAATCGTATCCGCGATCAAGGCAGCGGTATGCTGCTGGTCGCCGCGCGCCGGCCCTTGGCCGAGCTCGGGCTGGGGCTGCCCGACTTACAGTCGCGCCTGAGCTGGGGGCTGGTGTACCAGCTCCAGGCCATGACGGATGATGAAAAACGCCAAGCCCTGCAGCAGCGCGCCGACAGTCGCGGCTTTGAGCTGCCGGACGAAGTGGCCGGCTATCTGCTGCGCCACTATCAACGTCAGACCGGCGCCCTGTTTGAGTTGTTGGAGCGGCTTGATCAAGTCTCGCTGGCCGAACAACGCCGCCTGACCGTCCCCTTCGTCAAACAGGTTATCGAGTCCGTTCAGGAGTAACCAGGCAATGGAATTCACCCAGATCATCCATGACAACGTGCGCACCGCCCTGGCGGAAGATATCGGCAGCGGCGATCTGACCGCCGCGCTGATACCCACCGAGGCCGAGGCTCAGGCATCTATCATTTGCCGCGAGGCGGCGGTGATCTGCGGCCGCCCCTGGGTAGACGAGGTGTTTCGTCAGCTCGATCGCCGGGTGCAACTTGAATGGCGCGTGGCGGAGGGGCGGCGGGTCGAGCCGGGGCAAGAGCTGCTGCGCCTGCAGGGCAGCGCCCGCGCCCTGCTGACCGGGGAGCGCACGGCGCTGAATTTTCTGCAAAGCCTGTCGGGCACCGCCACCGAGGCACGCCGCTATGCCGATACGGTGGCCGGTTTGGAGGTCAAAATCCTGGATACGCGCAAGACGCTGCCGGGTTTGCGCGCGGCGCAAAAATACGCCGTGCGCTGCGGCGGCTGTCACAACCATCGTCACGGCCTGTATGACGGCGTCTTGATCAAGGAGAACCACATCCTCGCCGCCGGCTCCATTACGGCTGCGGTGAGCGGTGTGCGCCCTTTCGCCCAAGGCAAGCCGGTAGAGGTGGAGGTGGAAACCCTGGCTGAATTGCGCGAGGCGCTGGCAGCGGGTGCCGACATCATCATGCTCGATAATTTCTCTTCGACGCAGACCAGCGCGGCGGTGGCCATCGCCGCCGGGCGCGCCAAGCTCGAGGTGTCCGGCAACGTCTCGCTGGAGGGATTGCGGGCGCTGGCGGAAACCGGCGTCGACTACATCTCCACTGGAGCCCTGACCAAACATCTGCGCGCCGTGGATCTCTCTATGCGCTTTCGCTAGCGTCACTGCCCCACCCCTGGGGCGCAATCAAAAGCTGGCGCGGCGGCCCGTGTTGGTCTATCCTTTCTCGTGTTACTCAAATATAATTTGGTAACACGAGCCTCGCCATTCCTAATAGCTGTGACTAAGGTTTGTAAGAATGGCGATGGCCGACCATATGTTTACAATGTTGTACTTAATAGTAAGGGTAGAGCACCATGGCGTGTGACAGGATGGAACGTAAGATTGCACGAACGAATCTGAATGGGGAGCGGTATGGTTTCGCCGATGAACGCGAACTCGTTGCCTACCTGCTCAAAAGGGAACGGGAGCGCGAGGCCAGACTGCGGCGTGCGCAAATGCGTTTGATTACCTCGTCCTGCTGATAAAACGGGTTTATTCGCCGCGCCATTTACCGCTCAACCGACGCGCTTCACGCGCGCGCGTTTCCTGCACGATCATCCTGCTGTGTCCCCAGTCTTCGCGTATGACATCGTTTGGCGCCGTTTAGGGCGCTGGCCAGGCGATGTTGTGCTGGCCCCATTTTTGTCTAAAGTTATAAATGAGGGGTCATTTTTAGACTGTAGCAATGAAATCGCGTAAAAGTCAGTGGGGAAATATCATGTCACGTGAACGTTATGGGCACTCTCGCTCCGGCGCCGAGCTTGGCGTAGAGCAGCGCAAGCCGTCGGCCGCGGCACACCTCCAGTGTGGCGGCGATCACGAATTATCAGCCGTTCCGCGCGCTCAGGAATCACTCGCGGAAGAGTGCGAAATCGTTTCTTACGAGTCCGTTACCAGCGATTGAGGCCGTTGCCCATGCAATCCCGTGTTTGTGCGTGAGGGCTAAGCCGGTGTGCGCCTCAGTCGCCGCCGCAGCCGCCGCCGTCTGAGTCACCGAGGCCAGCGAAAAAGCCGCCGTCAGCACCGCCGTCGCTGGGTAATGCACCGGAGTCGCCGGCACAGCCCGAACTGCAGCCGATATGCGAGGCGCAATAGCCGGAGCCGTAGTTGGATGCGTTGGGATTGCGGCAATCAGGGGTGTATCGGAAGCCGTTGGGGATATTCAGCTCGGCATCGATGGCGAACAGCAAGGGCAATACCCGGGCGCCAGCCGGATGGATGCCGTCCTTGGCGCAGGCCAGGCGCCAGGCCCGCTTGATGCTGTCCTGGGCGAAGGTGGGTGAGGCCATGGCCTGCGCCGGGGTGTGATGCAGATAGCGCCCCAGCCCTGTGCGACAGAATTGTTGATAGGCGCGGGTAAACAGGATGAACTCGTGCCAGGCGTCGTCCACCACCTGTGACGGCATGGCCACACTTTTCTTGCCCGCCTGATTGCAGATGTGGAAATAATCCCTCAGGCCGTCGAAGACCAGATCCAGCTGGCCGTCGCTGAGCTGCGGATGTTTGGCGGCGAGTTTGCTGCGAATCGCCGGATGGAATTGGTAGGCGTCGATAAAGCCCAGCCGCTTGCCGTGCATGCCGCGGCGCATGAGGTGGCCAAGCAGGGCGGCCAGGACAACGGCGAAAATCAGGTATAGCCAAGGCATAATGCGTCTCTTAAGGCTCCGATAGATACATTGTCGGCCGCGCTATCCCGATCTTTGGCGCTGGCAAGCCTGGGCCGGCCCCGCTAAAATTAGCCCTCTGAATCAATCCTGAAAAGAAGAACCCATCCCCATGCGTACATCCCAGTTATTGTTAGCGACTTTGAGAGAAACCCCGTCCGACGCCGAAGTGGTCAGTCACCAGCTCATGCTGCGCGCCGGCATGATCCGCAAACTGGCGGCCGGACTCTACACCTGGCTGCCCATGGGCTTGCGGGTGCTGCGCAAGGTCGAGGCCATCGTGCGCGAGGAGATGAACCGTGCCGGCGCCCAGGAGGTGTTGATGCCGGCCATTCAGCCTGCCGAGTTGTGGCAGGAATCAGGCCGCTGGGAGCAGATGGGGGCGGAGATGCTGCGCATCCAGGATCGCCATGCACGCGATTTCTGTTTCGGCCCCACGCACGAGGAGGTGATCACCGACCTGATCCGCAACGAGATGCGCAGCTACAAACAACTGCCGGCCAACTTCTATCAGATCCAGACCAAGTTCCGCGACGAGCGCCGGCCCCGTTTCGGCGTTATGCGCGCGCGCGAGTTTTTGATGAAGGACGCCTACTCCTTTCATGTGGACGAGGCGAGTCTGCAACAGACCTACGACGCCATGTACGACGCCTATGCGCGCATCTTCACCCGCCTGGGGCTGGAGTTCCGCGCCGTGCTGGCCGATACCGGCGCCATCGGCGGCAGCGCCTCGCACGAATTCCATGTGCTGGCCGAGTCGGGCGAGGACGCCATCGCCTTCAGCACGGAGAGCGACTACGCCGCCAACATCGAGCTGGCCGAGGCGCTGGCGCAGGCGGGGGAACGCCCCGCCCCGACTGAAGAGATGAAGACGGTCGACACGCCCAACCAGCACAGCATCGAGGCGCTGAGCGCATATCTGAACCTACCCGCTAGTCGCACCGTAAAAACACTATTGGTGCAGGGCATTGAGGACGACAGCGTCGTGGCCCTGGTGCTGCGCGGCGATCACGAGCTGAATGAGATCAAGGCCGAAAAACTGGAGCAGGTGGCGGCGCCGCTGACCTTCGCCACCCCCGAGCAGGTCAAGGCGGCAGCCGGCTGCGAGCCCGGTTCGGTGGGCCCGATCGGGTTGAATTGCCCGGTGTTTGTCGATCGCAGCGCCGCCCATCTGGCCGATTTCGTGTGCGGCGCCAATCGGGACGGCCAGCACCTCACCGGCGTCAACTGGGGGCGCGACCTGGCCGACGGTATCGTGGTCGATATCCGCAACGTGGTGGAGGGCGATCCCAGCCCCGACGGCCAGGGCACGCTGCAGATCAAGCGCGGCGTTGAGGTGGGTCACATCTTCCAGCTGGGGCGCAAGTACAGCGAGGCCATGAAGGCGCTGGTGCAGGACGAAGCGGGCAAGGCGGTGCTGATGACCATGGGCTGCTACGGCATCGGCGTGTCGCGCGTGGTGGCCGCCGCCATCGAACAGAACAACGACGCGCGCGGCATTATCTGGCCGGCGGCCATCGCCCCGTTCCAGGTCGCCCTGCTGCCGCTGAACGCCCACAAGTCGCAGCGCCTGCGCCAAGCGGCAGAGGAACTCTATGAAGAGTTACAGGCGGCCGGTTTCGAGGTGCTGCTGGACGACCGTAAGGAGCGCCCGGGCGTGATGTTCGCCGACATGGAGCTGATCGGTATCCCGCACCGGGTGGTGTTCAGCGAAAAGGGGTTGGACAAGGGCGAGGTGGAGTACAAGGGCCGCCGCGACAGCGACAACCAGTACATCCCCCTGGCGCAGATCGCCGCCTTCCTCAAGGAGCGGCTGCAGTAGGCCGATTTAATAGAGATTAGGAGTGATTGTTTAAACTCATCATGCGTCGGTTATCCGTCTTATTTCTATTTTGTTTGCTTTGGCAGCCGCTGCAGGCGGCGGTGCCCCAGCCGCCCGACGATCGGCTGCGGGCGCTGCTGCGTGAAGCCGTCACCAGTTCCGACAGTTTTGCCGACCGCTTCGAGGCGGAAGTATGGCTGATGGATATGTCGCGCCGCCTAGAAACCCTGATTCCCGATGACGAGCAACGCCTGCGCCTGCTGAAGATGATTCACTATGAGGCGACGCGCGCCGATCTGCCTCCGGAGTTGGTGCTGGCAGTAATCCAAGTGGAGAGCTATTTCGACCGCTGGGCGATCTCGGTGGCCGGGGCGCAGGGCTTGATGCAGGTCATGCCCTTCTGGCTCAACGAGATCGGCCATCCCGAAGACAATCTGTTTCACGTCCAGACCAACCTGCGCATGGGATGCACCATTCTCAAATATTATCTCGACATGGAAGAGGGCGATCTTACCCGCGCCCTTGGTCGATACAACGGCAGTTTGGGCAAGTTCAAGTATCCCAATAAAGTCTTTGACGCCTTGCGCACGCGCTGGTATCGCCAGTAGTCCAAACGTGTTTCTTTCTTCGTTTCTCTCCTCAGCGGCGGAACCGTCGTTTTTATTCATGTTCGTTTTATCTGTGTGGTCTATATTTTCTTCGAGGCCGAAGGTTCGCCGTGATAACCACCTTGTAAGGAGACAGAAATGAGCACCAAGATCCGTAATTTAATGATGGCTTTTGCTTTAGCGTTAGCGACACCGTTCGTTCTGGCTGATACGCCGCCGTCGTTGGCGGTGCCTGATACTCACTCCGTCGAGTCAAAAGGTAAATTGAAGTTGTTCCGGGTGCAGGTTCAGGGGCTGGAATTCGGGCGGGAAAGCGAAATGATCGACGCCGAAGTGTTCGTGACCCTTGACAGTGAACCGGACACGGTCTTCACTCTGCGCCTGCATGACGATTCGCCACCGGTGAACACCTTGATCGCCGAGACTCTGCGTGAGGCCTATCTGAATAAGATCCCGGTGACGATTTATCACCAGATCGCGCCCAAGACCCGTAAGAATGTAAAGATTCACATGGTGCAGTTCGATCGTTAAGCAAACTTGGGCGTCACGCCAGGAAGCGGCGTGACGCTTTATCGCCAGAGAGAACCGTCACCGCGTTTCAAAGGTATCCGTTTCGCGGTACTCCACCTCCTCAGCCTGCACGTCCGCTACCTGGGCGCTGGTCGGTCCCTGCCACAGCCAGCTCTCCAGTTCGGCAAGCTTATCCTCGGCGCCGCAGGCCAATACCTCCACACTGCCGTCGGGCAGGTTGCGGGCGTAGCCGCCGATATTTAACGCCTGGGCCTGTTGCTGGGCGGAGGCGCGGTACCAGACGCCCTGAACGCGGCCGGAGACGAAAAACTGCTTACAAATGCTCATGGTTTCCTCGTTCGCTGGAAAAGGGTCTGGCAAAACCATAGTTGATTCCCTGTATCACCGCCAGCAAATGAGGCTCGGCTTTGGCCGGCACCGGCGATGGTTTAAACTGTGGCAATCTATTTTTATACCAAGGTGGAGGTTCGTGTGAGCGAGAAACAGGAATATCGGATGGAAAAGGACAGCCTGGGCGAGATCCGGGTACCGGCGGCTGCCTGGTACGGTGCCCAGACCGCCCGGGCGGTGATTAATTTTCCGATCAGCGGGCGTCGTCCCGATGCCGATTTCGTCCTGTCGCACGTCAGGATCAAGCGCGCCGCCGCGGTGGCCAACAACCAGCCGGGTTGGCTTGAAGATCAGCAGAGTCAGGCCATTATCGCCGCCTGTGACAAGATCCTGGCCGGGGAGTACCTGGAGCAGTTTGTGGTGGACCGGTTTCAGGCCGGTGCCGGCACCAGCCACAACATGAACAGCAACGAGGTGATCGCCAACTTGGCCAATGTGGCGTTAGGCGGCGAGAAGGGTGTTTATAAGCCGGTCAACCCCAATGATCACGTCAACATGGGGCAGAGCACCAACGATACCATTCCCACCGCCATCCGCCTTACTGCCCTGGCCAAGCTACCGCGCCTGATCGACGCCGTGAACAGCATGGCCGACGAGTACGCCCGTCTCGGCGCCGCCGAGGAAGATACGGTCAAGAGCGGCCGCACCCACCTGCAGGATGCCGTGCCCACCACACTCGGTCGCGAATTCAATGCCTACGCCTGGACGCTGCGCCGTGCCGCAGGGGCTTTGGAGGCCTGTCGTGAGCCTTTGTGCCAGATCGGCCTGGGCGGCAGCGCCGCCGGTACCGGATTGAACACCTCCCCCGACTATGCCCGGCGTGTCGCCGCTGAGCTGGCCACGCTGACCGGCGAGAAGATTCGTCCCGCCGATGATCTGGCCGCGCAGATGCAGTCCATGCATGATGTGCAGCGCCTGTCTTCGGCGATCCGCGATGTGACCCTGGAGTTGACTCGCATCAGCAACGATATGCGCCTGCTGGCCTCCGGACCGCGCACCGGCCTGGGCGAGATCCAGTTGCCGCCGGTGCAGCCCGGCTCATCCATCATGCCCGGCAAGGTCAATCCGGTGATGTTCGAGATGCTCAACCAGACCTGTTTCCAGGTGCTGGGACAGGACGCCGCCATCGGCTTTATGACCCAGGCGGGCCAGCTGGAACTGAATGTCATGATGCCGGCTATGGGCTCGGCCCTGTTCGATGCCATGGATTGGCTCACCAATGCGATGAATGCCGCCACGGAACGCAATCTCAAGGGGCTGAAAGTCGATCGCGAACGCTGCAAGGCATTCCTTCATGCCAGTGTCGGCCTGGCGACCTTGCTGAATACCGAGATCGGTTACGGCGCCGCCGCCGAAGTGGCCAAAGAGTCGGAAAAGAGCGGCCGTCCGGTGCGCGAGATAGTCGCCGAACGCGGTTTGATGGACGGCGATGCCTTCGATGCCTTGGTGCTGAAGGCGGCACGCGACGGCCACTTGGATTGATCGTATCCGCCTGGCCCGCTGAGAAACGCGGGCTAGGATAACGTTGGTCTCCTGCTTTCAAATACGTTGGCTGATGATACCCTGCCGCGCTGCTTTTATTTCTGTGGTCGGGATTTGTGGGGGTTACAGCTCAATTGTAGGCTCGATGCGTTGCCTTTCCGGTGGTTCTTTGGGGGGCTCAGGTTTTTCGTCGGTTTTGGTGTCCTGTGGTGTTTTGCTTTGCTGGCGCATGGCGTTTTGATAGATGAGGTCCAGGTGAATATCCAGTGCCTCTCTGAGGTGACGATTGGAATGTGACAAGGCCTGACTTAGGGCCTGCGCAAATGGGTCTTGCTCGCAGAGTGTGCTGTCAATTTCGGGCAAGGTATTGGTCTGAGCCTTATAGAGGTCGGCTAGAGTCAGCCTTGAGCTATCCTTGGATAGCGCCCACTGGCCGTCGATAGTTTGATGTAGCAGGCCACTGTTTTGTAGGCGCTCCAGACTCGAAGAGGCTTCAACCGTTTCCATTAAGCTGTGCTGACCCAATTCCTCTTCGCCTAGCAGCTGGTCATGTTGTTGGGCTTGCCACATCAAACCGACGACCTTGAAATCATCTAACAACATTTGGCCGGAGCTTAGCGCGGCTTCGCGGTTGCGGCCGGGCGTGTGATACAGGCAATAACTGATCTCGGCGCCGAGCATGACCACCATCCAGGACAGATAGAGCCAGACCAGAAACACGGGGATGGTGGCCAGGGCGCCGTAGATCATTTCATAGGTTGGAAATGCGGTTACGTATAAAGCGAAGCCTTTCTTGGCGAGTTCAAATAGCACCGCCGCCACTACGGCGCCGGTCAGCGCACTGCGCAATGGAACATAGGTGTTGGGTACGATGGCGTAGAGCAGCGTACAGGCGATGGTGGTGGCGAAAAAGGGCAGTAGGGCGAGCAGATTGGCCTTGAGTCCGGCAATCAAGGCGGTCTCGTTAAACAGGGGGAGCGAGGTCAGATATGAGGTGACGGCCAGGCTGGCACCCACCAGGATCGGACCCAATGTCAGCATGGCCCAGTAGACCATGAATTTGGGGATGGCCTTGCGCTCGCTTTTGATGTGCCAGATGTCATTCATCGCCCCTTCGATGGTGTTCATCATCAGCAGCGCCGACAGAATCAAAAAGCCAGCACCGATGGCGGTAAGCTTGGACGTCTTGCTGGCGAATTCCTGGATATGTTCCTGGATCGCCTCGCTCGAGGTGGGGACGAAATTTTCAAACACGAAATTCTGTAGCTGCGCGGCAAAGGCGTCGAACATGGGGAAGGCGGCGAAGACGGAGAAGATGACCGTCGATAAGGGCACCAACGACAGCAGGGTGGTATAGGTGAGTGCCGCAGAGCTGCGCAGGCAACGATCGTCATAGAATGTTTGCGCCACGTAGCGCAGGAATGAGAACAGCTGTTTGAGTCGAGTCATTGGCACACGGCCCGTTTGATCACAGCGCTAGCCCGCATTTCTCACCGGGCTACCGTAGTCCGTATCGATGCAGATAGGACGCGTCTTTGGTCTGGCGTGCCGTATCACCGCGGTGCTTGGCATGTTGTCTGGCCGCTTCTCTGTCCTGCGGCGAGGGTTGCGGGTCGATCATCAAAGTCAGCCCCGGTGGGATCATATCGGCGTTATGAATATGTTTCACGTTGGTCTTGAGCAACAAGGGCCACAAAAAGGGATCGCCATACACGGATTGCTTGGCTGCGATGTCCCACAGGTTATCGTTTTTACTGACGGTGTAGACGATCGGCGCCGCTGCTGCCGATTTGGCGGGCGGGCGTGGCTGAGGCGAGGGTTGCTCTGGGGTCTTGGCGGCCGCTTCGGATTCTGAGTTGGCGACCTGTTTTGCCTGGGAGATGGCCATCGCCTGGCGCGCTGCCTCGCGCGCTGCCAGGGCTTCTTTCTGGGCTTCTTTGTAGGCGCCGGCCTTCAGGTCGTTCTGCGCTTTGGATAGAAGCTGTTGAGCACTGTCGAGCGCCACCGGCGCGTGTTTGTCGGCACCTATGCTTTCAGCGGCTTCCACGCTCTGGCGGGCGTCGCTCATTTCCTGGGTCGGGGGCGCAGTGGCGCAGCCGGTGATAGCGCTGATGGAAATGAGGACGATTCCGTTCTTAATGATGCAATTGGATACAGGGGCGTTCACGATCTCTGGCTAGACCTTGCGTTTTGCACCCAAACGAATGCGTAGGCTTATACTGTACGGAAAACTAGCATCGCCGTTGAAGCGATGTCAAGGTGACTCGAGGTTGATAATTATCTGTTTTGGGAGAGTAAATGACTGAAATTCTGGTGCTGTATTATAGCCGCGACGGCAGTGTTGCACGCATGGCACAGTTGATTGCGCGCGGTGTGGAGGAAATCGACAGGGTGGAGGCGCGTATCCGCTCGGTGCCGGCCGTGTCGCCGGTATGCGAGGCGGTGGCCGAGCCTATTCCGCAACAGGGCGCGCCGTACGCCAGTCTGGATGATTTGACCCAGTGCGCCGGATTGGCACTGGGCAGTCCGGCCTATTTCGGCAATATGGCGGCGTCATTAAAGTCGTTTCTGGATACGACCGGCGCCTTGTGGTTGTCCGGCGCGATGGCCGGCAAGCCGGCGGCCGTGTTTACCTCCAGCGGCACCTTGCACGGCGGCCAGGAAAGTTGTTTATTGTCCATGATGGTCCCGCTGCTGCATCACGGCATGTTGTTGCTGGGATTGCCCGGCACCCAGACCGAGTTGGCCACCACCACCACGGGCGGATCGCCGTACGGTGTGAGTCACTGGGCGGGGGTGGATGACAATAATGAAATCAGTGCGGAGGAAGCACGTCTCTGCCGCGCCCTGGGCAGGCGCTTGGCAGAGACGGCGCTCAGACTAAGCGCTGCGGCCGCGGCCGCGCAGCAGGGCGATCCCGGCCAGTAGCAGTAACAGCGCGATAGGCTGCAGGCTTCCGCCACCGGAGCCGCCTGTCCCACCGTTGAAGTTGGTGACATCGGCGGCTTCGGGGTCGATCACGGTGTCTTCCGAATCCCTGTTATTCTGCGAAAAGGCGTCCGGCTGACTCTGACTGGAGACATTGACGCTGGCGGTGATGGTGCCTTCCTGCGTCGGAATACCGGAGATAAAGAACTCGGCGCGACCCAGGCCCGGCAGGTTGCTGATGGTGCAGGTCAGCACATTTTGCACCGTGGGTTCGTCGCAGCTCGGCGGGCTCCCGGTGGAGGCCATGGTCACCCGGGAAAACTGATACGAGGCCGGTAAGTTGACCACGACGGTGACATTCTCTGCAGTGATGTCGACGTATTGATTGGTGATGGTCACCACGTAGGTCAACGGCTCTTCGGTGACATTGGGCGGTGCCGGGTCCGGACTGTCGTTAATGGAGGCCTTCAGGTCGACGTAGATATTGGCCTGCTGTTGCGTCGCGCCGTACTCATAGGCGCCGATATCGCAGTTCAAATCACGCAACATGAAACGTTGATCAACCAGGGGGCAGGCATCGGTGTTGCCGGCGTCGCGGGCCGGGCTGGCTGCCAGCAGCGCATGTACCCCGGTGTGATCCACCGCTGTGCCATTGACGTCGGTTGAGGTGGTCAGGTCGGGGTCCAGATCGGGGGTGGTGACATTGACCAAATCACCGCCGCTCACATTCAAATTGCAGCTGGCATCGCTGGACATGCTGTTGCCGATGGATTGAATAAAGACTTCATAGTTGGTGCTGCCGGCACAGGCCGGTTCATTCGGGTTGCTGTTGGCACCGTCAACGATAATGCTGTTGGTCAATATCAGGTTGGGGGCGTTGCTGGCACTGGTGCGGAATAGGGTCAGCTGATTACCGCCGATCTGGCTGTTGGTTGATAAACAACCGCTGGCACAGGGCTGGGCGCGATTGTCGTACACCGTGGTGTTGTGCAGCGTCATGTCGTGGCTGTTGAATATGCCGCCGCCGCTGTAGGCGCCGCTGTTGCCGCTGACGGTGGAATTGACCACGTCCAGGTTTGCGTTGGCGGCATGATTGTAGATGCCGGCACCGTTACCGCCGTTGTTGTTTACGTCGACGTCGATAAGGTTATTGGCGACCACGGAGTTATTCAGTGTTGCCGGGCCGAAATTGGCGATGCCGGCGCCGTTGAATAGAGCTTCGTTGCCCGTAATCGCGCTGTTGGTGATCGTGACCAGGCCCAAGTTCAGGCCTTGATTGATGATATAAATGCCGCCGCCTTGGTTGTTGCTGCGGTTGTTGGAAACGGTTGAGCTGCCCATGGCCAGGTAGCCACCCAGATTACCGATACCGCCGCCATTGGAAAAGCGCACCGTGCTGTTGCCGCCCGGCGCGCTGGCGGTGTTGCCGTCGATCAAGGACTGGCGGATTTCCGTGCGCCCGGCGTTGCTGATGCCGCCGTTGCCCGGCGCGCTGTTCTGCACGATGTCCGAAGTACCGATGATCGCCTCGGCTTGCTGGTCTACGTGGATACCGCCGCCCGACACCTGCACCTGAGTAAAATTGACCGACGTGTCATTGGGGTCGAACGTGACAGTGTTGCCGCGCACCTCCGCGTTGGTCAGTTCGAGCGTGGCAGAATTTGACACATAGATGCCGGCCCCGGGGGCGTTGGTTACCGCGCCGTTGCGAATGGAGACATTCTGCATGGTCACGCTGGCGCTGCCGAGAATATGAAAGACGCGATCACTGATGCCGCCGGCGTTAATAATATTGCGGCCACCTTCTTGCAGGCCGATGATATCGAGGTCGTCGGTGATATCCAGATCGCCCCGCTCGGCGGTGTTATCCGTGCCGGCGCGTGTCAAATTGACGGTGAAGGGGGTTGCCCCGCCGTTCGGCAGGGTGATGGTATCTTTGCCGGCATTGCCGTTGGCGGCGCGAATGGCCGCCCGCAGGGTGCAGTTGCTCGGGCAGCTGGCGGTGGCACTATCGCCGTTGTTGTTAACGGTGTAAGTGGCTCCCTGGGCAACGAGCGGTGTCAGCATTATCAGCAACAGGCCGGCAAGCGGGGTTGAGATCCCGCCCAGGGTACGACGCAGTTGGAACTTCGGCTTTGCTGTGCTCATCTCGCCTAGCCTTTCGGTGGAGCAGTCAACGTAAACAGCGAGCTGTTAAACGTTTCCGCGAAAAATGTTAAACATATACATGCCTAAATGTTATACAAATTGCTTCAATATAGTCAAGACTCTATTATAACAATATCGGCGATTTGTCTCACAACTTCAGTTGCTTGGTGGAAAAACAATATCGATTCAATCGGATAGCCGAATCAACCGGCGCCGGCTAGGGGCTCTGATTTGTCATCGGCGTGCGGTGTTGGGCAGGGCGCTTGGATTCTTGCCGAGTGCAGCCGTGGCCGCGATGTTTTGGCCGGACAAGCATTAAATCAAAAAAAATCAATATGTTAAATATTATCTGGGGTGCCGCCGGCAGTCGGTAGCACCCACAGCAAAAGGCCTCATGGGCATGGTCTCGCAGGCGGTGTTCCGCTCAACTCAAACCCCCGTCTGAGTCATTGTTGTCGTCGTCGCTGCCATTGCCGCGACTGCAGTCGTTCTCGATCTCCATGTTTTGGGTCGCCAGGGGGACGGCAGCGTAGCTGAATTGTGTCAAATCAAAACCCAGCGCCAGGGCAGTCGCCTGAAGGGCGTCTACCGTCAAGCTGCCGCTTGCCGTCGTGCTGAGGGACGGATTGCCGCTTTGATCGAAGGTGGCGTGGGTGACGGCGCCGTTGTTGTCCATTAGAGTGACTTCGTTGGTCAAGGCGATATCGCACTGGTAAATGTCGGCGGCGCTATTCTGAGCAGCCACCATGGCGCCGATGTTGACCAACTGGCTTAGATTATGCGTTTAGCTTGAATTAGCGAATTTTGGCCCTATGTTGTGTACAGATATTATTTGAAATGCCTTAGGGGAATTGCGCATGAGAATGGACAAACTAACCAGCAAATTTCAGGTGGCGTTGGCCGACGCCCAGAGTCTGGCGGTGGGCCGCGATCACCAATTTATTGAGCCGCTGCACGTCATGCTGGCGTTACTCGACCAGGAAGGCGGCAGCGTGCGTCAGCTGTTGACCATGGCCGACGTCAATGTGCACAGCCTGCGTTCGCAACTGGGCGAGGCACTGGAACACTTGCCTCAGGTGGAAGGCACGGCGGGTGATGTGCGTGTCAGCAATGACTTAAGTCGCATCCTGAATGTGATGGACAAGCTGGCCCAGCAGCGCAAGGATGAGTACATTTCCAGCGAGCTGTTCGTGCTCGCCTGCGTCAGCGACAAGAGCCAGATCGGCGACATCCTGCAAAAGGCGGGCGCCGGCAAGGGCGCCATCGAGAAGGCTATCGACGAAGTGCGTGGCGGTCAGAAGGTGGATGATCCCAACGCCGAGGATCAGCGCCAGGCCTTGGACAAATACACCATCGATCTCACCGAGCGCGCCGAGCAGGGCAAACTCGATCCGGTCATCGGTCGTGATGACGAGATCCGCCGCACCATCCAGGTATTGCAGCGCCGCACCAAGAACAACCCGGTGCTGATCGGCGAACCCGGCGTGGGTAAGACCGCCATCGTCGAAGGGCTGGCGCAGCGCATCATCAACGGCGAAGTCCCCGAAGGGTTGAAGGGCAAGCGCGTGTTGTCGCTGGACATGGGCGCCCTGATCGCCGGCGCCAAATTTCGCGGCGAGTTCGAGGAGCGCCTCAAGGCCGTTTTGAAAGACCTTTCCAAACAGGAAGGCCAGATCATCCTGTTCATCGATGAGCTGCACACCATGGTCGGCGCCGGCAAGGCCGAAGGCTCCATGGACGCCGGCAACATGCTCAAGCCCGCCCTGGCGCGCGGCGAGCTGCACTGCATCGGCGCCACCACGCTCAACGAATATCGTGAATATGTGGAAAAGGACGCGGCCCTGGAACGTCGCTTCCAGAAGGTGCTGGTGAATGAACCCAACGTGGAAGACACCATCGCCATCCTGCGTGGCCTGAAACAGAAATACGAGGTGCATCACGGGGTCGACATCACCGACCCGGCCATCGTCGCCGCGGCCACCCTGTCGCATCGCTACATCACCGACCGCCAGCTGCCGGACAAGGCCATCGACCTGGTGGACGAGGCCGCCAGCCGCATCCGCATGGAGATCGACTCCATGCCCGAGGACATGGACCGCCTCGATCGCCGCTTGATCCAGCTCAAGATGGAGCGCGAGGCGCTCAAGAAGGAGACCGACGAGGCCTCTAAAAAACGGCTGCAGGCGCTGGAGGAAGAGATCGCCCGGTTGGAGCGCGAGTACTCCGATTTCGAGGAGGTCTGGAAATCGGAAAAGGCCGCATTGATGGGCACCCAGCACATCAAGGAAGAGTTGGAGCGGGCCAAGACCGATCTGGAAGCGGCGCGCCGTGCCGGCGATCTGGCGCGCATGTCCGAGCTGCAATACGGCCGCATCCCTGACCTGGAAAAGTCCCTGCAAATGGCCACCGAGGCCGAGCTGCACAAGACCACACTGCTGCGTAACCACGTTACCGAAGAGGAGATCGCCGAAGTGGTCTCCAAGTGGACCGGCATCCCGGTGGCCAAGATGCTGGAGGGCGAGCGCGACAAACTGCTACGCATGGAAGACGAATTGCAAAAGCGCGTCGTCGGTCAGAGCGAGGCGGTGAAGGCAGTCTCCAACGCCATTCGCCGTTCGCGCGCCGGGCTCTCCGATCCCAATCGCCCCAATGGTTCGTTTCTGTTCCTGGGGCCGACCGGCGTGGGCAAGACCGAGCTCACCAAGGCGCTGGCGGATTTTCTCTTCGACACCGTCGACGCCATGGTGCGCATCGACATGTCCGAGTTCATGGAAAAGCATTCGGTGGCGCGGCTCATCGGAGCGCCGCCCGGCTATGTCGGTTACGAAGAGGGCGGCTATCTCACCGAACATGTGCGTCGCAAACCCTATTCGGTGATCCTCTTGGACGAAGTCGAAAAGGCCCATCCCGATGTCTTCAATATTCTGTTGCAGGTATTGGACGATGGCCGCCTTACCGACGGTCACGGCCGCACGGTGGATTTTCGCAATACCGTGATTATCATGACCTCCAATCTGGGCTCGCATCTGATTCAAGAGTTGGCCGGCGAGGAACACTATGACGAGATGAAGCGTAATGTGATGGAGGTGGTGGGCCAGCACTTCCGACCCGAGTTCATTAACCGTATCGACGACGTGGTGGTGTTTCATCCCTTGCAGCAGGCCCAGATCCGCCGCATCGCCGACATCCAGATCGACTATTTGCGCCAACGCCTGGCCGAACGCGACATGGGTCTGAGCCTGACGGACGCCGCCCTGGATAAGTTGGGCGAGGCCGGTTTCGATCCGGTCTACGGCGCCCGGCCGCTCAAGCGTGCCATCCAGCAGCTGGTGGAGAACCCGCTGGCGCAGGAGATCCTCGCCGGCAAGTTTGCGCCCGACGACGTAGTTCAGGTGGATGTCGCAGGTGACGGTTTTAGCTTCAGCCGGGGGGTGGGCAGTGGCGAGGTGAGTGCCGCCTGATCCGCTTTATCCGCTAAGAAACGCCGTTTTTTAGCGGCGTTTTTTTTGGTCGGCAATCCCTCACCGATGGTCGGTCCGCCGAGTTTTAGAACGCGTAACTCAACCCCGTGAAATAACTCACATCGGTCTTCTCCACCGCCTGCGGCGGGCGACTGTCGTGGCGGATATCCAGTGACAGCTTCACAGACAGATGATCGTTCATTTTCACCGCCAGGCTGGCCTGTTCCAGGGCGCGGAAATCCTCGCCGTCGTCCAGGCGCGGTTGATAATAGGTGGTGCTCATCACGCTCACCTGCGCGTTGAGCTTGTGCTTGTAGGACAAATAAAAACTGGCGCGACTGTATTCGTCCGTGCCGTCGTCGGTCAAGCCGGGACGCTGTTCCAGGGTTTCGCGGGTGTAATAGGCGCCGGCGCCGAAGTAGAGCCCCAAGCGATCACCGCGTTCGACGAGGGTGAAGCGCATTCCGGCCCCGACCAGACCGCGGAAGGAGAGGCGTGTGAACTCATCCTGCTCGGCTTGCGCATAGGCCTCCCAGGCGCGCCGCGGCCGATATTGCACCACATGACGCGCGTGCAGCAGGGTGGAGTTGGTATTGCGCCGATCGTTGGTCTCACCGTAATCGTAAGACAAAATGACAAAATCCGTGACCTGGCGGCGGTGGTATTGCAGGCGACTGTCCAGGCCCGCCTCGGCCGTGTCGGTATTGCCGCTGTCGCCGCTGATGCTCAGATCGATATTGCCGCTGACGCCGGGCTCCGGTGCGCCGATGCGCATGTTTTCCACATTGACGATGGCACAGGCCTGGCCCGCCCACAGGCAGGCCAGGGCGAAGGGGGCTGCTTGTTTCATGGGTTAACTCGTGATTGCCTGACGTAAAACGTAGGGCAGGATACCACCGTGGCGCACGTATTCCAGCTCCTTGGCGGTATCGATGCGGTTGCGCACCTGAAACTCGGTCACCTTGCCGTCGTCCGCCGTAGCCTTGACGGTGAGGGTCTGGGCCGGTTCCAGGTTTTCCAGGCCGACGATGTCGAACCGCTCTTCGCCGCTCAGCCCCAGCTTGTCGGCATTGTCACCGTTTTGGAACTGCAACGGCAGCACCCCCATGCCCACCAGGTTGGAACGGTGGATGCGCTCGTAGCTCTGGGCTATTACCGCCTTCACTCCCAGCAGCAAGGTGCCCTTGGCGGCCCAGTCGCGGGAGGAGCCGGTGCCGTACTCCGTGCCGCCCAGCACGATCAACGGCGTGCCCTGTTGCTGGTATTGTTGCGCGGCGTCATAGATGGTCATCTGCGCGCCGTCGGGCAGCAAGCGGGTCATGCCGCCCTCGGTGCCCGGCGCCAGCTGATTACGCAGGCGGATGTTGGCGAAGGTGCCGCGCACCATCACCTCGTGATTGCCGCGCCGGGCGCCGTAGGAGTTGAAGTCCTGCGGCTTCACGCCCTGTTGGATCAGGTACTGCCCGGCGGCCGACTCTTCGGCGATGGCCCCGGCCGGGGAGATATGGTCGGTGGTGACCGAATCCCCCAGCTTCACCAGCACCCGGGCGCCCTGGATGTCGGCCAAGCCCGGCGGTTCGGGCGACATGTCGTGGAAGAAGGGTGGCTCTTTGATGTAGGTGGAATCGTTATGCCATTGGAACAGCTCACCTTCCGGCGCCGCCAGGCCGCGCCAGCTTTCGTCGCCGTTGAAGATGTTGCTGTAGACCCGTTTGAACTCCTCACTGCTGACGTGTTGGCGGATCACCTCGTCCACTTCTGATTTATCCGGCCAGATGTCCTGCAAATAAACCGGCTCACCGTTGGGATCGATGCCCAGCGGATCTTTGGTCAGATCCATGTTGAGATTGCCCGCCAGGGCGTAGGCCACCACCAGCGGCGGCGAGGCCAGGTAGTTGGCCTTTACCTGCGGGTTGATGCGCCCCTCGAAGTTGCGGTTGCCGGACAGCACCGCCGCCACCGCCAGATCGGTGTCGCGCACCGCCGCGCTGATGTGGTCCGGCAGCGGGCCGCTGTTGCCGATGCAGGTGGTGCAGCCGTAACCGGCCAGGTGAAAACGCAGCCCTTCCAGATAGGGCATCAAGCCGGCGCGGATGAGATAGTCAGTGACCACCTTGGAGCCCGGCGCCAGGCTGGTCTTGACCCAGGGCTTGGTCTGCAGGCCGCGTTTTACCGCGTTGCGCGCCAGCAGCCCGGCAGCCATCAGCACCGCCGGGTTGGAGGTGTTGGTACAGCTGGTGATGGCCGCGATCACCACCGAGCCGTGGCACAGGTTGTAGGTGGTGCCGTCGGGCTGGCGCACCGGGGCGCACAGCTTGAAGACGTTGTTGTCCTTGATGTTGCCATCGATATGCTCCAGCTCCGGCGCCAGAGTCACATTGCCGCCTTCGCCCAGCCAGCGTTCGCGTTGGGTCGCGTCGACCTCCTTGCCCTCGCGCTCCAGCTGTTGCGCCAGCGCCTGACGGAACGAGTTACGCACATCCGACAGGTTGACCCGGTCCTGCGGTCGCGACGGCCCGGCCAGGCTCGGCTCCACCGTGCCCAGATCAAACTCCACCACCTGGCTGTAGTGCGGCTCCGGCTGGCTCGGGTCGAACCACAAGCCCTGGGCGTGGAAGTAGGCCTCGGCCAATGCGGCGCGCTCGTCGCGCCCGGTGAGGCGCATGTACTCCATGGTCTTCTCATCCACCGGAAAGATGCCGCAGGTGGCGCCGTACTCCGGCGCCATGTTGGCGATGGTGGCGCGGTCGGCCAGGCCCAGCTGGCTCAGCCCGGGGCCGAAGAACTCCACGAACTTGCCCACCACGCCCACCTGACGCAGGCGTTCGGTCACCGCCAAGACCAGATCGGTGGCGGTCACCCCGGCCGGCAGATCGCCGCTGAGTTTGAAACCCACCACCTGCGGAATGAGCATGGAGCTGGGCTGGCCCAGCAGCGCCGCCTCCGCCTCGATGCCGCCCACGCCCCAGCCCAGCACACCCAGGCCGTTGATCATGGTGGTGTGGGAGTCGGTACCGATGACCGTGTCGGGATAGACCCACTGCTCGCCGTCGATCTCGGCGGTCATGGCCAGCGGCGCCAGATGTTCCAGATTCACCTGATGCACAATGCCGCTGTCCGGCGGCACGACATGGAAATTGTCGAAGGCCTGTTGGCCCCATTTGAGGAATTCATAGCGCTCGCGATTGCGCTGAAACTCCAGCTTGGCGTTGAGGCCGAAGGCGCCGGCGCTGCCGTAGTGATCCACCTGCACCGAATGGTCGATCACCAGATCCGCCGGGGTGAAGGGGTTGATCTGCGCCGCCTTGCCGCCCAGCTGTTGCACCGCCGCGCGCATGGCGGCCAGATCCGCCACCGCCGGCACGCCGGTGAAATCCTGCAATAGCACGCGCGCCGGCATGAAAAAGATCTCCTTATCCGGCTCCGCCTCGGCCTGCCAGTGAATCACCGCCTCGATGTCCTCTTTGGTGACCGTCGCGCCGTCTTCACGCCGCAGCAGGTTTTCCAAAAGAATCTTGATGGAGAAAGGCAGGCGCTCCATGTCATAGCCCGATTCGCCCAACTCGGCCAGCGAGTGGTAATGGTACTGCTGCTTTTTGCCGAGCTTGAGGGTCTTGGCGGTGTTGAAGCTGTTGTGGCTGGGGGTGGATGTGCTCATGGCGCGGTTCCCTTTTCTTTGTCTGCTTTTATTTCAACAGGATAGGTTATTAGGGTGGGGAATAGATTGAGATTGGTCAATGGGGATGGGTTTCTAATCGCGCGGTGTGTTTGAGCAACGATAGGCATAGACAACATTTATGACATTTTGAACATTTGTTGTTTTGTGGCTATGATTTGCCATAACCGCATTCATCCACCGAGGGTATTCATATGCGCCTTTCCATCGACGTTACGCCGGAACAGCATCAACGCCTGAAGGCCGCCGCCGCGCTGCAAGGCAAGTCCATCAAAGAGTATGTGCTGGAGCGCACGCTGCCCGCCCCAGAGGAACAGGCTGCACTCCAGGCGCTGGATGACTGTCTGCAGCCCCGAGTTGATGCCGCGAACAACAACAAGCGGTCAGCCAAATCCGTCGATGAAATTTTTGATGAGGTGGAGCAGGAAGGGCGCGGCCGGTAATGCCGTCGTATGAGCTCACCGAAGGCGCCGCACAAGACCTGCGTGCCGTGGCGCGCTATGCCTTATTGAAACAAGCAAAAACGAAACAGGTGAGTACGTCGTTCATTCATCAAAGTGCTCATCATAGCCCGCAAACGACAAGTTGGAATACCTTGGGGCAGGCAGCAGCGCTGGCACGTCGGTGGAAGAGGCCTCCAGCCGGTATTCAAACGTCTGCACTTGTCCCAAGTGTTTGGCGGCCTAAGTGAGGTAGGCTGATTTTGTGCACTCAAACTGGTTGATTAGGTGAAGCTGTTACTTAATCAACCAGTCGCCTCTATTACAAACGGTGCTCCGGGCCTGCCGTCACCCTGTCCGGGTGTCCGTTCTCGTTATTTGATGATTGTCGATATCTGCGAAAGGTAAGTCATCCTTACCGGTCATCGGTAATCAATTCATGATAACCATGTTACCCAAGTGCCTAAGTATCGAGTGTCCATCTTGACTCATGCTGCGCCGATATGAGCTGAGGGGGAGTGTATTTTTCGTGATTTAGAGACACGCTTGCGGCTATTAGGCGCCCTTCGAGAAATAGATCCGTCCCTTTGGTCATCGATATTTACGCGCCGATATTAAAGCTGCTAGACTAACGCCGATGGAGGATTTCCGCAGAATAAACAATAAATTAATGCCTGCCTGGGCAGTATTGCTGTCATTGTTAATATTGTCCGCTCAAGGCGTGACTCTGCATATCCACAGTGTCGATCATGACCCTCATCAAAGCCATCACTCGATCGATGATCTGATTGACCACGAACATCCGGGTCAGGCGCATGTTTCTTTCGATAGCTCCCACCAGGATCATCATGATGAGGTGGCCTCCGAGATTGAGGCATGCCCGGACTGCATATTAAAACAAGTATCCGCCAATCTATTATCCATCGCCTTGGTGGCTATCGTGCTGTTCTTGCTCACGCCTGGATTCTATCGAACTAGACTCCTTTATAATCGTGGCAAGGTCAGCCTTCCCCCGCAATTCCATATTCTCCCACCCCTCCGCGCACCTCCCCTTTAAGGCGATTTTTAGCGAAGCATTGCTGCTCGTTCGAATCTGATTCGAACCGGCACCCGGCAATGCGACATAAATTCAGGATCAGTAATGCAGCCGAATTGCGGCGCGTACTGGCATTCCTAAAGATTCCATTCATTGCGGAGGAATACGCATGAAAGTTTTGACACTTATTGTTCATACCGATGTTCAGCAGCCATTGGCTGACCTGTTACGTACGACCGATCAGGTCCCGGGCTTTACCTTCAGTCATGTCGAGGGCCACGGGATAGAGGTGGAAAAAGATCCCTTTCTCTCGGCTCACGACAAGGCGGTTGGCTACATCCCGCGCATACGGACCGACATTTTGCTTGAGGACGCTGATGTGGAGGCCGTGCTGGCGCAGCTGCGTGGCGAAGCGCTCAATCTTGCAGGTCACGCGGTTTATTGGGTGACGGATGCAGCAAGAGGGGGGCGCCTGTGATGAGCAATAATGCAACCTCATTACATCGGGACAACGGCCCAATGCCGGTAAAACGAAATCTTTTTATCCTCATGGCCGGGCTGGTTCTATACGCCCTGTTATCAAATCTTGCCTTTGCCCATGGCATGTCTGAGGAGGAAAAACAGGCCATCATCGATGGCGGCAACCTGCAGTACATGTGGCTAGGTGCAACGCACATGCTGTCCGGCTACGATCATCTGGCGTTTGTGTTTGGGATTATCTTCTTTCTCAGCACCTTCCGGGATATTGCCAAATATGTCACCGCGTTTACGCTGGGGCACAGCGTCACCCTGATTTACGCCACGTTTAACGCGATTCAGCTTAACTATTTCCTCATCGATGCGGTTATCGCCCTCAGCGTGTGCTATATCGCCTTCGCCAATATAGACGGTTTCCGCAAATACCTGGGCATCACTCCGCCGAATATGATGCTCATGATTGTCGGGCTCGGCCTGATTCATGGTTTTGGTCTGTCTACGCGCTTGCAGGAGCTACCGTTGAGCGAAGATGGGTTATTGCTGAACATCATTTCGTTCAACGTTGGCATCGAGCTGGGGCAAATCAGCGCACTGTTCCTGATGTTGTTGCTGATTGCGGCATGGCGGAAAACTCATGGTTTCAAGGCGTTCAGCCTGATCGCAAACTACGCCCTGATTGCCATGGGGGTTTACCTGTTTTTCATGCAAATGCATGGGTATGAGCACGCTACCAATGAAGAACTGGCTGCAGCCAAAGCAACCCCGGCGCAGACTGCCGCGTTGGTAGACGGTCTTCAGAACGGGGAATCTACAGAGTGGAAAGACTCGATTGAGATCTCCATACCCGCCAGAGGCGACAAAGAGTACAAGCTCTTTCTTACCAAAGGCGCAAGGTTTGAGTATTCATGGCAGACGGATGGTGAGCCGCTGTTTTTTGATTTCCACGGAGAGCCTGCAGGCGACACAACCGGCTATTTCGAAAGTTTTGGCAAGGGTACCGAAAGCCGGTCTAGCGGCTCTCTAACATCTTCGTTCGAAGGTACCCATGGCTGGTATTGGAAAAACAACACCCTTTCACCTGTCAATATCACGTTAAAAGTCAGCGGTGATTATCGCCTCATCGATAAAGACAAGATAATTGAGAAACCGCCGGCAAAACCTAAAACCACACATGAAAGCATTGGCTCACTCTAGGAGAAAATAATTGCATAAATTAATTTTGATAATATTTACCTGTATAAGCCTGACGCTGTTATCGGCATGTTCATCCGACCATGGGCATGATCATGATAATGGCCACTCACACGATCAAACAACACAACACGATTCAATTAACTAAACTCACACGGAGGCTTTATGCGTTACTTGACGACTACCTTGTTTTCAGTGTTTCTGATATTGGCAATCCCGGTGCACGCAGGCTCAGGACACGATCATGGTCATGGCCATTCGCATGCGCCAGTTACGCAGGAAGAAGCGGAAAAAATCGCAACCAGCAGTGTTGCCGAGCTGGTTAAGAGAAATAAAGTTGACAGCTCTTGGGGTTCGGTCGCTGTTCATAAGTCAGAAAAAAAGGAATTTGGCGGTCAAATGGAATGGGTTGTGACATTCAAGAATAAAAATCTCAGCGACCCGGAAAAACAGACCCTTTACATCTTTCTGTCACTGGAAGGTCAATATCTTGCGGCGAATTACACCGGAAATTAGTTGTAGTAGTCGCGATCTGATCTGACAGTTACCGGTTTTGCGGAAGTGACTGTCCGATCAAGTCGAAACTAATTCAAATCATCGCCGCGGCTTGCGGTAGCCGTAGATCATCAAAAAAATGCTTATGGACAAAATATGCTGCTCGATGCCATGGCGCGCGCGCTGCGGATATCCGATGAGGCGGGCTTGGTCGGCCTGTTTGTCGATGCCAAGGATGATGTTGTAGCGGGGTATTATATGAAGTTCGGATTCGTCCCCATTGAAAACAATCCATTGTTGCTCTATTTGGCGATGGTCTCTATTCGCCAGGCATTTGAAAATCAGGGTCAATAAAAAAGCCCCGCTGCAAACGATGACAGCGGGGCTTATTGGTTTTACTGAGAAGTAAAGATTTACGCAGCTTGGATCGGAATCACCTTCTCCGCCACTTTCTGATACTCCTCGATCTCATTGAAGTTGAGATAGCGATAGATATCCGCGGCCATGGGGTCGATCGTTTTCACCGCTTTCATGTATTCGGCCACGGTGGGGATCTTGCCCATCTGCGCGCATACCGCGGCGAGTTCGGCGGAGCCGAGGTAGACGTTGGCGTCTTTGCCCAAACGGTTGGGAAAGTTGCGCGTCGAGGTGGACATGACGGTGGCGCCGTCGGCCACGCGCGCCTGATTCCCCATGCACAAGGAACAGCCGGGCATTTCGGTACGGGCATTGGCCTTGCCGAAGATGGCGTAGTAGCCCTCTTCGATGAGTTGGTGCTCATCCATCTTAGTGGGTGGGGCGATCCACAACCGAGTCGGTACGCTGCCGCCGTAGGTCTCCAGCACTTTGCCGGCGGCGCGGAAGTGGCCGATGTTGGTCATGCAGCTGCCGATGAAGACTTCGTCGATCTTGGTGTTTTCCACCTCCGACAGCAGCTTTACGTCGTCTGGATCGTTGGGGCAGGCGACGATGGGCTCCTTGATCTCGTTGAGATCGATTTCGATCACCTCGGCGTATTCGGCATCGGCGTCCGCTTCCAACAGTTCCGGGTTGGCGAGCCAGTTTTCCATGGCCTCGATGCGGCGGCTCAGGGTGCGTTTGTCTTCGTAGCCGTTGGCGATCATCCACTTCAACAGGGTGATGTTGGACTTGAGGTATTCGATGATTGGCGCTTGGCCCAGCTTGACGGTGCAGCCGTTGGCGGAGCGTTCGGCGGAGGCATCGGAGAGCTCGAAGGCCTGTTCCACTTTCAGATGCTCCAGCCCCTCGATCTCCAGCACGCGACCGGAGAAGACGTTTTGCTTGCCCGCCTTCTCCACCGTCAGCAGCCCTTTTTGGATGGCGGCGTAGGGGATGGCGTTGACCAGGTCACGCAGGGTGACACCGGGTTGCATCTCGCCCTTGAAGCGCACCAGCACCGATTCGGGCATGTCCTGCGGCATCACGCCCAGGGCGGCGGCGAAGGCCACCAGGCCGGAGCCGGCCGGGAATGAGATACCGAGCGGGAAGCGGGTGTGGGAGTCGCCGCCGGTGCCCACGGTGTCGGGCAGGATCATGCGGTTCAACCAGCTGTGGATGACGCCGTCACCGGGGCGCAGGCTGACCCCGCCGCGGTTGTGGATGAACTCGGGCAGTTCATGCTGCAATTTGACGTCCACCGGTTTAGGGTAGGCGGCGGTGTGACAGAAGGACTGCATCACCAGGTCGGCGGAGAAGCCCAAACAGGCCAGCTCCTTGAGCTCGTCGCGGGTCATGGCGCCGGTGGTGTCCTGCGAGCCGACGGTGGTCATGCGCGGTTCGCAGTAGGTGCCGGGGCGCACGCCCGCCACACCGCAGGCCTTGCCGACCATCTTCTGCGCCAGGGTGTAGCCCTTGCCGGTGTCGACGGGGGCTTCGGGGCGACGGAACAGGGTGCTCGGTTCCAGGCCCAGGGCCTCGCGGGTCTTGTCGGTGAGTGAGCGGCCGATGATCAGTGGAATGCGGCCGCCGGCGCGCACTTCGTCAGGCATGGTGGACGGCTTGAGGTCGAAGCTTGAGATCACTTCGCCGGCCTCGTTTTCGATCACGCCTTCATAGGGTTTGATGGTGATGACATCGCCCATGTTGAGTTGGGTGACGTCGCACTCGATGGGCAGACAGCCGGAATCCTCGGCAGTGTTGAAGAAGATCGGGGCGATCTTGCCGCCCAGCACCACGCCGCCCTGGCGCTTGTTGGGCACGTAGGGAATGTCACGGCCCATGTGCCAGAGCACGGAGTTGATGGCCGATTTACGCGAGGAGCCGGTGCCCACCACGTCGCCGACGTAGGCCAGCGGGTGGCCTTTCTGTTTCAGCGCCTCGATCTTGGCCAGCGCATCGGGCATTTTGGCACCCAACATGGCCTTGGCATGCAGCGGGATATCGGGACGGCTCCAGGCCTCGGAGGCGGGGGAGAGATCGTCGGTGTTGGTCTCACCGTCCACCTTGAAGACAGTGACCTTGATCGCGGCGGCCAGCTCGGGCTTGTTGGTGAACCACTCGGCCTCGGCCCAGGCGTCGGTGATCTGTTTGGCGTGTTCGTTGCCTGCCTTGGCCTTATCGATGACATCATGAAAGGCATCAAACATGAGCTGGGTCGTGGACAGGGATGCCGCGGCGATAGGCGCCAACTCGGCATCGTCCAGCAGCTCGATCTGGGGCTGGATGTTGTAGCCGCCCAGCATAGTGCCGAGTAATTCGGCGGCCTGCTTTCTGTCGATTAATGGGCTTTGTGCTTCGCCCTTGGTGATGGCGGCCAGAAAGCCTGCTTTGACATAGGCGGCCTGGTCCACGCCGGCGGGTACGCGCTGGCTGAACAACTGCATCAGTTCGGCCGCTTCAGCCGCCGGCGGATTTTTTATAAGTTCAATCAGCTCAGCGGTCTGCTGGGCATCCAGGGCCAATGGTGGCAGGCCCTCGGCGGCGCGTTGTTCAACGTGTTGACGATAGGCTGTAAGCACTAAATCACCTCATATTATTGCGCTTTAAACGGTCGCGGATGGGCCGGATTTTACCCTATTTGCTCGGAAAACAGTAATTTGGCCTGCTGTTTCGCGGTCGGCGCGGATTTTTACCGGTTTTCACCGCCGCTGACTTTGAGCAGGATTTTATCCAGCAGGCTTACCGGCAGGATGCGTCGCGCCACGCCGAACAGGTGGGTGGGGAAGGTAACGTAGTAGCGCCGTTTCGGTCTCGGGCTCTCCAGGGCGTGGATCACCTTTTTCAGCACCGCCTCGGGCGGCAGGGTAAAAGGCTGCGCGTGGCCCTTTTGGGCCAGGCGCTTTTCGACTCCCTGGTAATAGTCGCGGTGGGCGCTGTTTTCGCGATCGATGTTTTTCTTGAACATTGCGTAGGCGTTGGCGCGAAACCGGCTTTCGATGGGGCCCGGCTCGATGAGCGCGACCTGGATGCCGCTGCCGTGCAGCTCCAGCCGCAGGGTGTCCGTGAGTCCTTCCAGGGCGAACTTGCTGGCGTTGTAGGCGCCGCGGTAGGGCAGGGCCACCAGCCCCAGCACCGAGCTGTTGTGGATGATGCGGCCGTAGCCCTGGCGCCGCATCACCGGGATGATCCGGTTGGTGAGCTCCTGGGTGCCGAATAGATTGGTTTCGAATTGCGCGCGTAGGACGTCGCGGCGCAGGTCCTCCACCGCGCCGGGCTGGCCGTAGGCGCCGTTGTTGAACAGGGCAAACAATTCGCCGCCGGTTCGCTCCAAGACGGCTTTCACGCCCTGCTCGATGGAGGCTGAATCGGCGAGGTCGAGGCGATAGCTTTCGAGGCCCTCTTCTTTAAGTTTTTCAACATCTTCGGATTTTCGAGCGGTGGCGAAGACGCGATAGCCGCGCTGTTTCAGGCCATGGGCAACACAATGGCCGATACCGCTGGAACAGCCGCTGATCAGAATGGATTTCGGTGAATTCATTGGGGGATATTACCTAACTAAAGTTATAGTTTTAAAGGTCGTTAACATGGCTGTAAGAGACATGTTTAAGGGGGCAAGTCATTCTTACTTATACAAATATATCAATATCGGACTACGCCTAGGTGTGCGATGAAAGACAAATCCATCAATCCCACGGATCAGGAGCGCGTCATGCGCGAGGACGACTTCATCGTCTCCAAGACCGACCTGAGCGGCAAGATCACCTACGCCAATCGCATTTTTCTCGAGTTTGCAGGTTATAGCGAGGACCAGCTGCTGGGCATGCAGCACAATATCATCCGTCATCCGGACATGCCTCGGGCGGTGTTCAAGCTGCTGTGGGACGGCATCCGCCAAAAGCAGGAGATCTTCGCCTACGTCAAGAACCTGGCCAGCGACGGTTCGTTTTACTGGGTATTCGCCCACGTCACGCCGGATTATGACGCCATGGGCAATGTGAGCGGATATCTCTCGGTGCGGCGCAAGCCGCGGCTCGATGCCATCGCGGTGATCACCGATGTCTACCGGCGCATGCTGGAGATCGAAAAGCAGCGCGGCGTCAAACAGGGCATGGGCGACTCTACTCAGTTTTTGCTTGATTTACTTGATGAAAAGGGAGCCTCGTATGAAGAGTTTGTCCTCGATCTCCAGGGATAGGCTGGCGCAACTACTGGGTCTGTTCGGCGCCGCCGTCGCCGCCTACACCGTGCTGACACACGGCCTGGAGCCGGTATTGCTGGGGATCGCGGGCGCGATGGTGCTGGGGAGCATGGGGGTGCTGATCATGGGGCGGGGCGGCAATCAGGACCATTTGATGCATCAGGTGCGCGAAGTGACCCGCGCCGCGGCCGAGGGCCGCTTTACCCAGCGCATTGTTCGCATTCGGCGTGACGACGAACTGGGCCGTGCGGCCTGGCACATCAACGACATGCTCGATCAGCTGGAGACCTTCTTCCGTGAGGTCAGCACCTCGTTTGAATACATCAGTCAGGAAAAGTATTACCGCGTGCCTGTCAGCATGGGCCTGCACGGCGACTTTGCCCGCCTGATGGAGTGTATCAGGGACTCGCAGGGCGTCATCGCCGAAAGCCAGAAACAACATGCCAAGCACGTGGTGCTGGGTGAGTTGGGCAATCTCAACACCCAGAATCTGGTCTCCAATCTGAAACAGAACCAGGGTCATCTGGACGACTTGAACTCGAGGATGGGCGAGGTGGAGTCGGCCGCCCAGGCCACTTCCCAGCGTGCCTCCGAGAGTTATCACGGCATCTCCACCCTGGTGACCCAGCTGCGCGACATGATGCAGATGATCAATGACGCCGACCAGACCATCAGCGAACTCAACGGCCGTACCGGGGAGATCAACAAGGTCATCGGCGTGATCACCGACATCGCCGAGCAGACCAATCTGCTGGCGCTCAACGCCGCCATCGAGGCCGCCCGCGCCGGCGAGCAGGGGCGCGGTTTCGCCGTGGTGGCCGACGAGGTCAGGACCCTGGCCGAGCACACCAAGCAGGCCACCCAGGAGATCAAGCCGGTGATCGAGCAGTTCAAGACCGATGCAGGGCTGGTGCTGGAGCGTTCGGAACGCATGAAGGAAATCGCCGACAAGGCGTCGGGCACCATCGAAGGGTTTCAGACCGATATGTCCGAGTTTGAGCAGGCCGCCAATACATCGGCCAACACCCTCTCGGTGGCGCGCGATATGATCTTTGCCAATCTGGTCAAGCTGGATCACGTCATCTACAAGCAGAATGCCTATATCACCTTAGACAAAGGGGGCGAGTCGCAACAGGCCGAGGCCATCGGCGTGGACCACCATAACTGTCGTCTGGGATGCTGGTATGAGAAAGGTGACGGTGCAGAGCGCTTCGGCCACGTGCCGTCTTATAAGCGGCTGGTCGCGCCGCATGAGGGCGTCCATAGCAGCGCCCACGCCGTATTGGACTATTTGGCCGATCCTGATTGGGGGCGGAATAAGCAGACGCTGGCCAATCTTCAACAGGCCTTTAAAGATATGGAAGTGGCCAGTCAGGAAGTCATGGCTGTGATCGACAGTATCGTGACGGAGAAAAACGACGCTAAGTCGCCGTAGGGTGCGCATAGCGCACCATAGCGTTAGAAAATGTCACCAAACCGACAATTCATGGTGCGCAGTGCGCAGCCTACGCCAACAGCGCCGCGATAATACCGGTAATAAAAATCCCGTCAAAGGTCCCCGCACCGCCGATGGCGGCGATGGGGGTGCCCATCTTGCGGATGTCCTTGATGCGCAGCAGATCCGCCCCGATCAACACCCCCAGGGTGCCGCAGATGTAGGCCAGCGGTGCGCTTTGTTGCGGGTTTAACAGCAGCGCCACTAAAGCCGCCAGCAGTGGCGCCAGCAAAAAGGGCATGCCGATACCGACGCCCGGCACCGGGCGGCTGGCGAAATAGCTGACCGCGCTGACGATGGCGATGGCCAGCAGTAGGTCGGCCAGTGGTAGCGGATTGTAATAGATCAAATAAAGGCTGAAGCTCACCGGCACCAGTCCGCCGCCGGCGTTAATGGCGACGGTGGTCTTGCCCTCGAAGGGCGGCATGTGCTGTTTCAGCAGCCGAAACAGCCGCGGCGGCACCGAGCCCGCCGGGGGTTCTTCGGCGCTGACGGTAAACATAGGCAGATTGATCACGCTGCCCATCAGTGACACCAACAGCAACAACAGCGCCGAGTCGGCCGACAGCCCCAATTTGGCGAAACTGATAGTGAGCACGCCGAGCTGAATGAACATCAGCAACAGGCCGAGCAAAAACAGCAGCGCCAACAGCACGAAGGGCGAAAAGGGCATCAGTCGACGAGGGCCGTTGCCAGCAGTGGGTCGAGCTCAATCACATTGCTGTGGTGATCAATACTGTCGGTGCTCCAGACATGGGTGATGCAGGCGTTGGCCAATACCTGCTCACTATCCTCGGCGAACAGCGCATGGGTGACGAGACAATCGACGGTGCGCGCACCGGCCTGCTTCAAGGCCTTGGCGGTTTGGGCGATGGTGCGCCCGGTGCTGACCACGTCGTCCACGATCACCACCACCCGATCGTTAAAGTCGTAGTCGGGTAATCGAATATCGACATCGTGATCGCCGTGGCGCTGCTTACTTGCCACCTGCCATTCCAGGCCGTCGCGTGCGGCGATTCGTTTGACCCATTGCTCCGATTCACTGTCCGGGCCGAGCAGGATCGGCGGACTGGGACGCTTGGCCAGAAAGTCGGCCATGAGTTCAGCGGCCGACAGGGTCACGGTCTCGGCGCCGCGCATGACCTGACTCAGATTGTGGCTGCGGTGCAAGTGCGGGTCGACTGTGACAATGCGTTCGAACAACTGGCCCAACCAGGCGCCGATGATCTGCTGACTCACCGCCTCGCCGGGATGGAAGGCGATATCCTGGCGCATATAGCAGAGATAGGGCGCCACCAGGGTGATGTGCTTTGCGCCATGGTGGCGCGCCGTGGCGCAGGTCAAATAGAGCTCGATCAGCTTGCTGTTGGGAAAGTCCAGGCTGCGGCAGATGATCAACTCGTCGTCCAGTTCGATCGGCAAGGTGACCTTGCTCTCGCCGTCGGGAAAGCGATGCACGGCTATCTGGCGGTATTCGATGCCCAGCGTATCGGCCAAGCGTTTGGCTTGGTGGCGGTAATCATGGAAACCCAAAAGTTGCATCAGAACTCCACATAGGCCTTGGGCAAGTCCTCGGCGGCGCCGAGGGTGTAGCCGCTGCCGTGTTCCTTCGTCATGCGTAGGGCGAAGTCGTAATCACTCTGGAATTCGGCATGGACGCGGTAAAGAGGTTCCCCTTTTTTTGCCGTGTCCCCCAGTTTTTTCAGCAGGTCGACGCCGGCGCCCTTGTCCATGGGCGCACCGGCGAAGCGCGCCAAGCGCGCCATGTGATAGTTGTCGATGTCGATCACCGTGCCATCGCGCTCGGCGTTTATCGCGAAGCTGAGTGGCCCCAGGCTGGGCTGGCGGGCCTTGCGCCCCTGAGCGTCGATGATCGCGTTCATCTTGGCCAGGGCGCGGCCCGATTCCAGGATGTCGCGGGCGATGGCATAGCCCTGGCCGCCACGCACGTCGGGATCGAATTCCAGCACCCGGCCGGCCAGGCGCAGGGCCTTCTGGCGCAGGTCATCGCAGGCATCGGGATGGTTGTCGAGTACCTGCATCACATCGCGCGCCTCCAGCACCGGACCGATGCCGCGGCCGATAGGCTGGCGACCGTCGGTGATGACGACTTCGAGATGAATCCCGAGCCGGTCGCCGACGAACTCGAACAGCTTGCGCAACGCCAGGGCCTCGTGCATGTGACGCACCTTGGCACTGGGCCCCACCGGTATATCGATGAGCAGGTGGGTGGCGCCGGCGGAGAGCTTCTTCGACAGGATGGAGGCCACCATCTGACCGGGCGAGTCCAGGCTCAGCGGTCGCTCCACCGAGATCAGCACATCGTCCACCGGCGCCAGGTTGGCCGTGCCGCCCCAGCCGATGCAACCGCGTTGATGGCGGATGATGTGGTGCAGTTTGTCCGGCGACAGCTCCACCTCGGCCAGCACCTCCATGGTGTCGGCGGTGCCCGAGGGGGAGGTGATGGCGCGGCTGGAGGTCTTGGGGATGAGCATGCCGTGGGCGGCGACGATGGGCACCACCAGCATGGAGGTGCGGTTGCCCGGGATGCCGCCGATGCAGTGCTTGTCTGCCACCAAGGGTTCGTGCCAGTTGAGGCGCGTGCCGGTGTCGGTCATGGCCTGGGTGAGAAACAGCACCTCGTCGCGGTCCAGGCCGGTTTGGTCCGCCGCCACCAGGAAGGCCGCCAGCTCCATCTTGGAGTAGCGATGGGCGGCGATGTCGCGGGCGATGCCCTGATATTCCTTGGCGTCGAGACGTTTGCCGCTGATCTTTTTACGCAGCGCCTCCATGGAGGCAGGCGGTTCGGCATGGGCCACGCTCACCGCCGTCCCCGGCTCCAACTTCATCTGCGCGAAGGCCTGTTCCGACAGGCCCAGTTCGCCCGGGGCCACCAGGCCGGCGTCGTCGACCACGTTGAGCATGGCCAGAATGGTATTGCCGTTGGCGCTGATCTCGATCTTGGACAGGGCCTGAAAACCTTCGGCGCGATAGGTTTCGCACTCGCGATGCAAATAGGCGACGTTTTCGCGGTAGGTGTCGATCGCCACCCGGCGCAGGGTCAGTTGGCCGCTGGCCTTGACGCTTTTTTTAGGCATACCTTTAAGGTATCACTCCGGCGGGGAAAATTCAGACTGCGTTTGCTGTTGTTCCTGCTGTTGCAAGGCCCACATATGGGCGTAGATCTCATCCCGGTCGAGCAACTGGCGATGGCTGCCGCGCTCGACGATACGGCCCTGTTCCATCACCAGGATCTGGTCGGCGTCGATGACGGTGGAAAGGCGGTGGGCGATGACCAGGGTGGTGTGGTCCTGGGCCACTGCTTTTAGCTCCTTCAAAATGGCCTGTTCCGATTTTGAATCCAAGGCCGAGGTGGCCTCGTCGAAGACCAGGATATGGGGGTCTTTAAGCACGGTGCGGGCGATGGCGATGCGCTGCTTTTCGCCGCCGGAGAGCTTCAGGCCGCGTTCGCCCACGGTGGTGTCGTAGCCCTCCGGCAGGGATTCGATGAATTCGTGAATGTGGGCGGTCTTGGCGGCTTGGATAATTTCCGCGTCGCCGGCATCGGGGCGGCCGTACTGGATGTTGTATTTAATGCTGTCGTTGAACAGCACCGTATCCTGGGGCACGATACCGATGGCGGCGCGCAGGCTTTGCTGGGTCACGTCGCGGATGTCCTGGCCGTCGATGAGGATGCGGCCGGCGTCGATCTCGTAAAAGCGGAACAGGATGCGCGACAGGGTGGATTTGCCGGCGCCGCTGTGGCCCACCACCGCCACCTTCTTGCCGGGGGGAATGTCGAAGCTGACGTCGTGCAGGATCTGGCGGTTGGGGTTGTAGCCGAAGTCCACATGCTCGAAGCGCACCTCGCCACGGCTGATCTGCAGCGGCCGGGCGTCGGCTTTGTCTTGCACGTCCGGATTGTTGCGCAGCAGGTTGAACATCTTCTCCATGTCCGCCAGGGAGTGTTTGATTTCACGGTAGACGAAACCGAGAAAATTGAGCGGCATGAACAGCTGCAACAGATAGGCGTTGATGAGCACCAGGTCGCCGATAGTCATCTCGCCCTTGACCACGCCGTCGGCGGCCAGGATCAGCAACGCCGTCATGCCGCCGGCGACGATAAACCCCTGGCCGAAGTTGAGCAGGCTGAGGGAGGTCTGGTTCTTGATGGCCGCCTCCTGCCAGTGTTCCATGTTCTGATCATAGCGCCGTGCCTCGTAGGCCTCGTTGCCGAAGTATTTCACCGTTTCGTAGTTGAGTAGGGAGTCGATGGCGCGGGTGTTGGCCTTGGAATCCAACTCGTTCATGGTGCGGCGAAAGCGCATGCGCCATTCGGTCACCAGCAGGGAAAAGGCGATGTAAACACTGACGCTGGCCAGGGTGATCAACGCGAACCAGACATCGTAATTGATCAGCAGGATGAGCGTGACCAGGCCGATCTCGAACAGGGTCGGCAGGATATTGAAGACCATGAAGTTGAGCAGAAAACTGATACCGCGGCTGCCGCGTTCGATGTCGCGCGATACGCCGCCGGTCTGGCGTTCCAGGTGAAAGCGCAGCGACAGCCGGTGCAGATGCCGAAACACCTGTAGCGCCACGCGGCGGATGGAGCTCTGGGTCACCCGGGCGAAGATGGCATCGCGCAGCTCGCCGAAGCCGGAGGTGGCCAGGCGCATGGCGCCGTAGCCGAGCAATAGCGTCAACGGCAGGGTCAGGGCTACATCCTCGGCCGAGAGATGGTCGACAATGTGTTTCAAAAACCAGGGCATGGTGACGGTGGCGACCTTGGCCAGCATCAGGCAGACCAGGGCCAGCATTACGCGCGGTTTGTGCTCCCATAGATAGGGGATCAGGCTGCGGAGGGTCTGCCAGTCATTGCGTGGGGCGGCGGGGGCGTGCTCGGCGAAACTGCGCATGGGTCGATTCCTGAATTCAACCCGTGCACGCTAGCAGATCGCCTCAGAGTTGGGAAATTAGCCTGCTGCCCCGCAGCCGATTTATCCGAAATCCGACAGGCGCCTAGACTTTCTGGTCGACGCGCTGGGGAGAATGACAGTGGTCGCGATGAAGGCAGCTCCGGCAATCTGCGACCGTTGTGTGTTGCAGCGCTTGGCCGATGGTCTCGCAGCAGCCGATCATGAACAGCTCGCGCGCCAGTTGCTGGGTGCCGGCGGGGGTCGCTGCGACAGGCGCCTGTTGGGACGGTTCGAGCTCGATCCGGCCCAGGCGCCACAGCTGACGGATCCGGCCCGTGTCGGTGTCGATGATGCCCAGGCGGGCTTCGCCGTGTTCCAGCCAGGCATGAATGGCATGGCTCATAAATACGATCTCCAGGCTGATTTGATAGCGGTGACGTAAATGATAATCATTCGTGTTTAATAGTCAAGTCAGGCGTTTTGTCGTGGCGCCCCGTGACAGCGCCGAAAAATGGTATAATTCCTCGCCTTTCAACCGTTTGGAGTATGGAGCCGAGCCATGCCGATTTATGAATATCAATGTCAGTCCTGTGGTCATCAGTTGGAAAAACTGCAAAAGATGAGCGATCCGCTGTTGAGTGATTGTCCCGCGTGTAACAAGCCCGAGCTGGTCAAGCTGATGTCGGCCGGCGGCTTCCAGCTCAAGGGTTCGGGTTGGTATCAAACCGATTTCAAGAACAGCGGCAATGACAAAAAAGAGGCGCCTGCGCCCGCCTGCGGCACGGGTGCCTGCCCGGCCTGCGAATAACCAAGCCTGAATTCAGGCCCACACGCGGCAGCGAGCCCTCGCTGCCGCTTTTTTATTGCCGCCGGGAGGGGACGAAGTTGCGCCCCGGGGGCCAAAAAACGTAATATTGCCCGCCCTTGCGGCGGTTTTGGCTAAGACCAATAATTTTAAGGAACAGAACAATATGCGCACCCACTATTGTGGACAGGTCACCGAGACCCTGGTTGGTGAAGAGGTAGAGGTTTGTGGTTGGGTTCATCGCCGCCGCGACCACGGCGGGGTGATTTTCGTCGACCTGCGCGACCGCGACGGCATTGTCCAGGTGGTCTACGATCCCGACAGCCCCAAGGTCTTCGAGGTGGCGGAGCGGGTGCGCAACGAATACGTGCTGCGCTGCAAGGGTAAGGTGCGCTTCCGCCCCGAGGGCACGGAAAACCCCAACATGAGCACCGGCAAGATTGAGATCATCGGTTCCAGCCTGGAGATCCTCAATCGCTCCGAGCCGCCGCCCTTCCTGGTGGAAGACGAGACCGACGCCTCGGAAGAGGTGCGCCTCAAACATCGCTATCTCGATCTGCGCCGTCCCGAGATGCTGCAACGTCTCAAGATCCGCGCCGAGATCACCCGCCAGCTGCGCAGCTTTCTCGACCAGCGCGGTTTCATGGAGATCGAGACGCCGTTCCTGACCAAGGCCACCCCGGAGGGCGCGCGCGACTACGTAGTACCGAGCCGCACCCATCAGGGCAAGTTTTTCGCCCTGCCGCAGTCGCCCCAGCTGTTCAAGCAGCTGCTCATGGTGAGCGGCATGGACCGTTATTATCAGGTGGTGCGCTGTTTCCGCGACGAGGACCTGCGCGCCGACCGTCAGCCCGAATTCACCCAGCTGGATATCGAGGCCTCCTTCATCAGCGAAGCGCAGATCACCAATCTGATGGAGGATATGTTCCGCGACATTTTCACCCACGTGCTGGAAGTCGCGCTGCCCCATCCCTTCCCGCGCATGACCTATGCGGAAGCGATTGAGCGTTTCGGTTCCGACAAGCCCGACCTGCGCATCCCGCTGGAGCTGGTGAGCATCACCGATCTGATGCAAGAGGTGGAGTTCAAGGTCTTCTCCGGCCCGGCCAACGATCCCAAGGGGCGCATTGCCGCCTTGCGTCTGCCCAAGGGCGGCGAACTGACGCGCAAGGAGATCGACGACTACACCAAGTTCGTCGGCATCTACGGCGCCAAGGGGCTGGCCTATATTAAGGTCAATGATCTTTCTCAGGGACGCGAGGGGCTGCAATCGCCCATTCTGAAATTCCTGCCGGACGATGTCGTCGACGCCATCATGCAGCGCACCGGTGCCCAGGACGGCGACCTGGTCTTCTTCGGCGCCGACAAGGCCACTATCGTCAACGAGGCCCTGGGCGCGTTGCGCGTCAAGCTGGGCCATGACCGCGGCATCATCGAACACGGCTGGAAACCGCTCTGGGTGGTCGACTTCCCCATGTTCGAGTTCGACGAAAAAGAGAACCGCTATGTCGCCCTGCATCACCCCTTCACCGCGCCGGTGGGCAGTGTGGAGCAGGTGGCGGCCGACCCCGAACAGGCGCTGTCGCGCGCCTACGACATGGTGCTCAACGGCACCGAGGTGGGCGGCGGCTCTATTCGTATCCACGATCCGGCCATGCAGCAGGAGGTGCTCAAGCTGCTCGGCATCGACGCGGCCGAGGCCAAAGATAAGTTCGGCTTCCTGCTCGAGGCGCTGAGCTATGGCTGTCCGCCTCACGGCGGCATTGCCTTCGGCCTGGACCGGCTGGTGATGTTGATGACCGGCGCCCAGTCCATCCGCGATGTGATGGCCTTTCCCAAGACCCAGACCGCCAGTTGTCCGCTCACCGCGGCGCCGACCGAGATCAGCCCTGCGCATCTGCGCGAGCTGGGCCTGCGCCAGCGCCAGCCTGCAGCGACGGAATGATTCTGTTATAAGATTGAACCTGTACCGTCAAATTAGGACTAAAGCACAATATATGGGGTAGGTTGGGGTAAGCGCAGCGCACCCCAACAGCCCCCCGACCGGCACCACCGAGCGTCGGGTGGTTCGGCCAGGGCGCCGCGTTGGGGTGCGCGAAAAACGCTTACCCCAACCTACATGTAATAGCGAGTTCACGGTGAAGTAATGACAGCGACAGCAGCAATCAAGATTCAGCGGTTTTCAGAGGTCAGCGACGACGATTGTCAGGCCCGCATTCAGGCCGCCAAAGAGGTCCTGGGCGAGCGCCTGTTGATTCTCGGTCATCACTATCAGCGTGAAGAGGTGTTTCGCCATGCCGACGCCAGCGGCGATTCGCTCAAGCTGTCGCGTGTGGCGGCGGCCTCCAGGGCCGAGTACATCGTCTTTTGCGGCGTGCACTTCATGGCCGAGGTGGCGGACATCCTGTCGCGTCCGGACCAGGTCGCCATCCTGCCCGATCTGGCGGCCGGTTGTTCCATGGCCGATATGGCCAACCTGGCCAAGGTGGAGCGCGCCTGGCGTGAACTGTCCGAGGTGATCGACCCGGACCAGACGGTGACGCCGGTGACCTATATTAACTCCGCCGCTGATCTGAAATCCTTCTGCGGCGAGCACGGCGGCATCGTCTGTACCTCCACCAATGCCCGGCACGTGTTGGAGTGGGCCTTCGAACGGCGCGAAAAGATCCTGTTCTTCCCCGACCAGCACCTGGGTCGCAACACTGCCTACAAGATGGGTATCCCTCTGGATGACATGGTGGTATGGGATTTCGATCAGCCCATGGGCGGCCTCACTGCCGAGCAGATCAAGAATGCGAAGATGATCCTGTGGAAGGGCTTTTGCTCCGTGCATCAGATGTTCCGTCCCGAACACATCGATGCCTTCCGGAAAAAGTTTCCCGATGGCAAGGTGATTTCACATCCGGAGGCTTCCTTCGAGGTGTGTCAGAAGTCCGATTACGTCGGTTCCACCGAGTTCATTATCAAAACCATTAATGAATCGCCGGACGGCAGCCGTTGGCTGGTCGGCACCGAACTCAACCTGGTCAAACGTCTGGCCGAGCAGAACAAGGCGCGCGGTACCCACGTGCACTTCATGTCGCCGACCCTCTGCATGTGTTCCACGATGTTCCGCATTGACCCACAGCACCTGCTTTGGACCCTGGAAAACCTGGTCGAAGGCAAAGTGGTGAATCAGATCAAAGTGCCGGAAAAGACTGCCGCGCAGGCGCGCCTGGCGTTGCAACGCATGTTGGATTTGAATATATAATCTGATGGAAGAGTTGCGCCAGTGATCAAAATAAAATGCTTCGCTCTTTTGGCTGCATTATCATTGATCACGGCATGCGCCGAATTGCAAAAGAATGCCGAGGAGGGGCTGGATAACGCCTCGGACATACCGGACAAGGTGTGGACGTCTAAATAGTCTGGCCTGCCGAGCCCGATCCAGAAAGCCGCTTCGATAAGCGGCTTTTTTGCGTTTGTATAATGATAGAGTGGCGGCATGCCACACACCGGGTTTTATCACTAAAAGGGCCTCAACCCCCATGGCAAAGCGCAATCCTCCGACCATTGACCAAGCGCAGCGATTGTTGCGTGACAAGCAGTTGCCGGCGGCACGCACGGCCTATAGTCGACTTTGCCAGCAATATCCGCATGACACGGCCGCGTGGCTGGGGCTCGGCGCGGTAAACGCCATGTTGGGCGAGTTGGAAAACGCACAGCAGGCCTTCACTCGGGCGCTGGCGCTCCAGCCGGATCTGCCCCAGGCCCATTTCAATCTAGCGCGTCTGGCGGTCATGCGCGAGCAATGGCCGGTGGCCGAAAACCACCAGCGCGCCTTACTGCGCCTGCAGCCCGACAACCAAAGGATCTACCTGGAGCTGGGCGTCACGCTGGAAAAGTTGGGTCGATTGTCGCAGGCGGAGCAAAGCTATCGTCAGGGACTGACCCTCGATAATAATCGCGCCGAGTTGCACACGGCGCTCAGCAGGGTGTTACGGGAACAAGGTCGGCTCGCCGATGCCGAAGCACCGATCGCGCGCGCCCTGCAATTGCAACCCGACATGGCCTTGGCCCATCTGGAAAAGGGCCACCTGTTGCGGCGGCGCAAACACTACGATGCGGCACTGGCGTGTTACCAACGCTTCGGTGAATTGGCGCCGCAGCAGCGCAAGACGTTTTTGTGCAACAGTGGCGGTGTGTTGGCGCAACAAGAGCGCTATGAAGAGGCTCTCACGTGGTTCGACCGGGCGCTCGCCGAATTGCCGGACGCGGCGGACGTGCATCTCAGTCGGGCGCAACTGTTGCTGGGGCTGGGGCGTTTCGAGGAAGGCTGGCCGGAATACGAATGGCGCCTTCAAGATCCGGCCTGGCGCCAACGGGATTCGTTTGGCTATGGCGCGCTCCGGCCCGTATGGCAAGGCGAACCGCTGCGGGGCAAGCGGCTGTTAGTCTACGCCGAACAGGGTTTCGGCGACACGCTGCAATTTTGTCGTTTCCTGCCGCAACTGGCCGACCGGGGCGGGCAGCTGTGTTTCCACGGCCCTCCCGGATTGCTTGATCTGGTGGCCGGTCTTCCCGGTGTGGAACAGGTGGAACAAATTGACCCCGGCAAAATCGGGCAGCTCGAGTTCGACTATGTTGTTCCGCTGATGAGCCTGCCGTATCGCTTAGGTAGCCGCCTCGACAATATTCCCGCCGCAGTACCGTATCTGCACGCCGATCCGACACGCCAGCGCCGCTGGCGTGAGCGGATGTCGGGAGACGCATTCAGGGTCGGGCTGGTGTGGTCCGGCGGCGGCGGGAATGTCAGGGACGCGCGTCGTTCGCTGCATGTCTCTTTGCTGGCACCCTTGTGCGAGGTGGCGGACGTCGCCTGGTACAGCCTGCAAAAAGGGCCGCCGGCAGGGCAGTTGGCCGAAACCGATGTGTCGCTGCAAGTGACAGATTTAGGGCCGGAGATCGAGGATTTTTCCGATACCGCGGCCATCGTCACGAATCTCGATTTGGTGATTACGGTCGACACCTCGGTCGCGCATCTGGCCGGGGCCCTGGGCCGGCCCACATGGGTGATGCTTTACAACAGCCCGGACTGGCGTTGGCTGTTAGGGCGCGAGGACAGTCCCTGGTATCCGACCCTGAGATTGTTTCGTCAGGCGCCGGGCCAGCCATGGTCGGCGGTCATTAAGCGGGTGGCGGCGGCCTTGCGCCGGCGCGTCGGCGAGTGCCGGGGCTAGCCCGCATTTCTCACAGGAACAGCGCGAATGAGCACAAACAAATTGATTTTTAAAACATTAGTTGGCAGCAATAGCCGAACAGCATGCACGGATCCGAAGCTTATCCCGGCCCTGGCTCGATCTTGCACGTCTGAACTTGCGCTTCATTCAAGTTGTAGCTACGGCTACAACTTTCACTCCAGCGCGGCGTTCACACGCACAATCTCTTCGCCATCATCCGGGATTCCTGTGAGAAATGCGGGCTAGGTTTCGGATTTGTCCGAGTCTTGTTCTTGTTCGCGGCGGCTCTCGGCATCCTCGTCGGCCTGTTGCTCGACGACCTTTTGTTGTTCGGCCTTGGCCTTTTTATGTTCTTTCTCGCCCCTGCGGCCGCGGCGTCTTTCATCCAGTTCTTCCAGCGCGTCATAGCGTCCATAGGCGATCATGATGTCCCCGGCGCTGACGGTGGTGTCGCCCTGCGGCACGCCCAGGTAGGTATCCTTGCCGCGTTGAATGCCCAGCACGATGATGCCTTCATCGCGCAATTGCAGTTCACTCAGGGTCTTGTTACACATCCAGTCTTCCGATTGAACTTCGATCTCAATGACACGGTAGTCACCCGAGAGCTGTAGCAGGCTGGCATAGTCCTTAACGTCTAGCCGGGTGTAGCGGTGCAGGGTCCAGTCGATGAGTCGCGCCAACTTGCGATCGACCCAGGGGCTGGTGGCGATGGCCCACAATATGGCCAGGCCGAGGGTGAGCATGACGATGCGCAGGGTCAGCGATGAGCCGTCGTCGCCGCTGTCGACAAAGGTGAGAATGAGCGAGGAGACAGCGCTGACAATACCGGCATTGCCTAACAACATCAGTACCAAGACGATACGCCGCCGCACCGGATGGCTCACCACGCGTTCCGATTCCCCGGTGGTAAACCCGGCGCCGGTGAAGGCGGAGCGCGCCTGAAAGCGCGCCGTTTCCCGCGACAGCCCGGTGTGCGCCAGCATGATAGCGGCGATCCGGGTAATCAGGATCGATACCGATACCACGACCAAGAGTGAGATTGCGGCAACCATTGGGACACTATGAAACGAAGTGCTCGGCAAATCAAACCGCCAGGCCTGCGTTTGGAGACCTTGCGGGTGATGGGCGACAATACCCCATATCCGTTGATTAATTATGTGACCATGTCTGAAAAAACACTGTTTGAAGCTGCCGCCGAGTGTCTGGCCGCCAGCGCTATCGAGGATAAATTGCAGCTGACGCGGCACTATGTCCAGGCTTGGCGCGACGCTGAGCTGTCGCTGGCCGCCAAGCCTGCGCCTGCGCCTATCGACAGCCCCGGTCGTCCGGCCAAGCCGGCGTTGGTAATACCCGCACATGTGCCCAGGCGCGGCCTGGGCACGGCGGCGGGGCGTGCCGCCATGCTCCATGCCGTCACCCATATCGAATTCAATGCCATCAACCTGGCCTGGGACGCGGTGTATCGCTTTCGTGATTTACCGCGACAGTTCTATTCGGACTGGACGCGCGTGGCGGATGAAGAGGCCTATCACTTCCAATTGTTGCGCCAGCGCCTGCAGCAGCTGGGCTATGACTATGGTGATTTTCCCGCCCATAACGGCCTCTGGGATATGGCGCAAAAAACGGCTTTCGATCCCATGGTGCGCATGGCGCTGGTACCGCGGGTGTTGGAGGCGCGCGGTCTGGACGTGACGCCGGGCATGATGCAGCGCCTGCGTCAGGTGGGTGATCTGGAATCGGTGGCGGCGCTGGAGATTATCCTGCGCGACGAGATCGGGCATGTGGAAATCGGTTCACGCTGGTTTAAGTATTTTTGCGATCGCCGCGGCCTGGATATGGAACAGACGTTTCGTGATTTGATCAGCCGCTATTTCGCCGGCCAATTACGCGGCCCCTTCAACGATGCGGCGCGTCTGCAGGCAGGCTTTAGCGCGGCGGAATTACGCGCGCTTGAAGCGCTGGGGGCGGGCGCGTAGACTCGCAAGAGAGCACAACGGGAGACAGGGATTGGCGACTCAGGCTCACTTTCTGGCGCGCGAGAATTTTCAAACGCTCATCGATGCATTGACCGGCGCGGGTTATCGTTGTCTCGGCCCCCAGGTGCGCGACGGCGCCATCGTCATGGATGAACTCAGCCGCGCCGCGCAACTGCCCAGCGGGGTGCACGACCGGCAGTCACCCGGCGGCTATCAACTGAAAACCTCCGATTCATCCCGCTATTTCGCCTGGGCCAACGGTCCGCAGGCGCTCAAGCCTATACTGTTTTCTGCGCGTGAAACCCTGTGGCGCGCCGAGCGCGATGCCGATGGCAGACTCACGTTTGTCGAGGCCCACGCCGAGGCGCAAAAGACCGCCGTCTTCGGTGTGCGCAGTTGCGATCTGGCCGGCATGGCGGTGCAGGATAAGGTCTTTGTTACGGATGCGTACCGAGACGAGCAATACGCCGCCCGGCGCGCGGCGCTGTTCACCGTGGCGGTAAATTGCAGTCATCCGGCAAAGACCTGTTTTTGTGCCTCCACCGGTGACGGCCCCACGGCGGAAGGAGGCTATGACCTGTTGTTGTCCGAACTGGACGAGGGCTTTTTGATAAACGCCGGTTCAGACGCCGGTGAGGCGATCCTGGCCCGGCTGCCCCTGGACAGGGCCAGCGATCACCAGTTTTTCAGCGCCGCGCAGCAGGCCATCCGTGCGGCTGAGATGCAGACACGCAAACTGCCGCACAACGTGGTGGACGGCTTGCTCGAGAATCTCGATCACCCGCGCTGGCAGGACGTGGCTGAGCGCTGTCTCTCCTGCGGCAACTGCACCATGGTTTGTCCCACCTGTTTCTGTCACCAAGAAGTGGAGCAGCCGCAACTGGACGGCCAAAGCACTGAGCACCTGCGTGAATGGGATTCCTGTTTTACCGATGGTCACAGCTATATCCACGGCACGGTCATCCGCGAGGACACGCAAAAGCGCTACCGCCAATGGCTGACCCACAAACTGGCCACCTGGGTGCAACAATTCGGTAACAGTGGCTGTGTAGGCTGTGGACGCTGTATCGCCTGGTGCCCGGTGGGCATCGATCTGACCGAAGAGGCCAATGCCATTGCAGGTCGGGATGATGACTAACGCCTATCTGCCTTTCGAGGCCGAAGTGGTGGAGCGGATTCAGGAATCGCCCACGGTGTTTACTTTACGCTTGCGCTTCAGCGACGCGGAGCAGCACCGGCGTTATCAGTTCGCGCCGGGGCAGTTCAACATGGTCTATCTTTACGGCGTAGGCGAGGTGCCGATTTCCATCGTCTCGGATCCGGAAGACGAGCATCTCTACGACCACACTATTCGCAGCGTCGGTCGGGTGACGCGCGGTCTGGCCCAGGTCGAGAAAGGACAGCGCGTTGGCATTCGCGGTCCCTTTGGGCGCGGCTGGCCGCTGAGCAAGGCCGAGGGCCGCGACGTGTTGATCGTCACCGGCGGCTTGGGCTGTGCGCCGGTAGTGTCGGTGATCAATTACATCATCAGCCGGCGCGAACGTTTCGGCCGCTTGACCATTATGCAGGGCGTCAAGCACTCGGACGATTTGCTATGGCGCGAGCGCTATAAATTGTGGAGCCGCATGCCCGACACCCAGGTGATCGTGGCGGCGGACAAGGCCGGCAAGCAGTGGCCCTGGCGTGAAGGCTCGGTGATCGCCATGTTTGACGAAGTGGCGCTGGCGCCCGAGCGCAGTCTGGCCATGATGTGCGGTCCTGAGGGCATGATGCGCGCCGCGGTCAATCGCTTGCTGGAGTTGGGGATGCAGCCGGAAAGCCTGTTTATGAGCATGGAGCGCAATATGCAATGCGCCGTCGGCCATTGCGGCCATTGTCAGTACGGCGGTCAGTTTATCTGCAAAAACGGTCCCGTATTTGCATACCGTGAGATAAGCGATATATTTGGTGTGGCGGGGTTTTAACGGCCCTCGGGAGTGACAGCGATGAACGAATATCGATTCGAAGAGGAAGAGACCTGGAAGTTGGCGCGCGAACTGGCCTGGGATGTGTACAGCATTACCAACCGCGGCGCCTTTGCCGGGGATCATCGCGTGCGCAATAGCGTGCGACGCGCCAGTTTCGCCATCATGGCCAACATCGCCGAAGGGGTGGAGCGGGGCGGCACGCTGGAATTCGTGCGTTATCTGTCCGACGCCAAGGACGAGGTCGAAGAATTACATCATCAGTTGCAGCAGGCCGAGCAGAAGGGCTTTATCACCGAGGTCGCCCGCACGCGGCTGGATCAGACCCTCGAGTCGCTGGGGTGCATGATCAGCGGCCTGATGACATCCATTAATCAGGAATTTCTCAACAGCGGCAGTGTGAGCGTCGATTATCAAGTCGTTTAAGCGCAAACCCAAAATCGCCGTCCATAAATTCAGTTCCTGCGACGGCTGCCAACTGGCTTTCCTGAATCTGGGCGAGCCCTTGTTGACCTTGGCTGAGTTGGTCGATATCGTCCACTTCGCCGAAGCGGGGCCGGTGCAAGCCGATGCCGAGGTCGACATCGCCTTTGTCGAAGGCAGTATCACCACCCCCGACGAGCGGGATCGCATCCAGGCAGTGCGCGCCAACAGCCGTTATCTGGTCACCATCGGCGCCTGCGCCACCGCCGGCGGGGTGCAGGCGCTGCGCAATCACGCCGATGCCCCGGCCTGGATGGCCTCGGTGTACGCCGCGCCGCAATTCATCGACACCCTCGCCAGCTCAACGCCGATCGCCGCGCATGTGCGCGTGGATTACGAACTTTGGGGTTGCCCCATCAACAGCCGCCAGCTGTTATCGCTGGTGCGCGCCATGCTGTTCGGTGTGGCCCCGGTGATCGAGCACGACAGCGTTTGTATGGAGTGCAAACGCCAAGGCAACGTCTGTGTGCTGGTGGCCCAGCAGAAGCCCTGTATGGGGCCGGTGACTCAGACCGGTTGCGGTGCGCTGTGCCCGCGTTTCGGCCGTGACTGTTACGCCTGTTACGGACCGGCGGAAAACCCCAATACGGATGCTTTGTCGCGCCGCTTTGCCGGGCTCGGGTTGCTGCCGCACGACATCGAGCGGCGCTTTCTGCATATCAATAATCATGCGCCCGTGTTTGCCACGGCGGCCGGCAAGGCCGGGGCGGACAAGCCGTGAGCGAGCGTCGCGAGGTGTCCATCAAGGTGCCGGTGTTGGCCCGGGTGGAGGGCGAAGGCGCCCTCGATCTGGAGATCCGCGACGGCGCGATCAGCGAACTGAAGCTGCGCATCTTCGAACCGCCGCGGCTGTTCGAAAAGTTTCTCGAAGGTCGCGCCTATCATGAACTGCCGGATTTCGTCGCACGTATCTGCGGCATTTGCCCAGTGGCCTACCAGATGAGCGCGGTGCATGCCATCGAGCAGGCCTTTGGCTGTGAACCGGGACCGTGGGTGCGCAGCATGCGACGCCTGCTGTATTGCGGAGAATGGCTGGAAAGTCACAGCTTGCACGTGCATTTGTTGGCCTTGCCCGATTTCCTCGGTTTCAACAGCGTTACCGAAATGGCGAAGCAATATCCCGACGAAGTACGCCGCGGCCTGGCCTTGCAGGCGATCGGTAACGCCATCGTAGCTTTTTTCGGCGGCCGCTCGGTACACCCGGTGGGTGTGCGGGTGGGGGGCTTTTATAAGGCGCCTTCCGTGGCCGACGCCAAGGTGTTATTGCACAAGGTGCGCGAACGCCTTGGCGACGCTGAGGCGCTGCTGCGCTGGAGTGTGCGCTTGGACCTGCCCGATATGCCCCAGGCCTTTACCAGTGTCGCCCTGCGGCATGAGGATGAATATCCTATGAACGAGGGCCGGATTGTCAGCGACGCGGGTCACGATCTGTCGCTGGAGGAATTCGAGGATCACTTTCGCGAACAGCAGGCACCCCATTCCACCGCCCTGCATTGCCACCTCGACGCTCAGCCCTACCTGGTGGGGCCCCTGGCGCGCTTGAACCTTAATCATGAGCGATTGCCCGCCGAGGTCCAGTCACTGCTGCGCGAATGCGCTATCAAGTTGCCCAGCGGCAACATGTTTCACAGTCTCATTGCCCGGGCGGTGGAGATCTACTACGCCCTCTACGAAGCGCAACGGATTTTGCAAAACTACTACCTGCCCGAGACGTCCTATGCGGAAACGACCCCCCGTGCCGGGGTCGGCTATGGTTGTACCGAGGCGCCGCGCGGCATGTTGTGGCATCGCTATGAATTGGATGACGCCGGTGATATCGTCAGCGCCACCATCGTGCCGCCCACCAGTCAGAACCAGGCTCGCATCGAGGCCGACTTGCACCACAGCTTGAACGCCTTCGGCCTGGACCATGACGACGCCGCCCTGCGCCTGCATGCCGAGACGGTGGTGCGCAATTACGACCCCTGTATCTCCTGCTCCACCCACTTTCTCGATCTGCGTGTCAAACGGCGTTGAGGGATTGCCACCCATCCGGGTGCTGGGCATCGGCTCGCCCTTCGGTGCCGACGATGTCGGTTGGCGTTTGATCGACGCACTGACGGCATCGCCAAGCCTGGGTCCTTTTCTCAAGCGCGAGTTGCTACTGGCGTCCTTGGACCGTCCGGGGGCGGCACTATTGCGCTATCTCGAAAATGCCCGCCATGTGTTGCTGCTCGATGCCGTGGTGGATGACACATTGCCTATCGGCACCGCGCGACGTTACTCGTTGGATGACATCCAGAACGCGCCGCTGCTATCCTCCAGTCACGCCTTCGGGGTGCAGCAGGCACTCAGTCTGGCCGCGGCCCTGGATCAATTGCCGGATAGCCTGGCGTTGTGTGGGGTCAGCATCGGCGCGGACTTTCCCGACACAAACAGTCAAACCAACGATTGGCCGACATGTATTTCCGCGATTGTCCTGTCGCTGGAAGACGACATCTTGCGTCTGTGCACTGGTCTTAGAGGGCATAATGTGACAAATTAGGCAGTTATGGCTGGATTGTCTTAAGAATGTTGAGGATTCGTCGATAAACTTATCGCGCAACAGCTAAGCACGACGATTTATCAATTTTTAGGTGCCGCAATGAAACTGACAATGACTAAAATCTGGGTGATAGCAGGCTTGCTGGCCTTGATTGGTATTGCCCAGGCACAGATGGAAGAACCCGCCGACAAGGCCTCGAAAGAGCAGCAGGCGATGATCAAATCCAACCCTTACCTGGTCAAGTAACCTGTTTTAACCCTCGATCTGAGCCTGTTCAATATCCAGCACCACCTGGGTCATCCTGATCACACTGTCGGGATTGAGTGAAATGGACTCGATGCCCTGTCCCACCAACCATTGAGTGATCTCAGGGTAATCGGACGGCGCCTGACCGCAGATCCCCACGTACTTCCCCTTTTGTTTGCAGGCCGCGATGGCCATCGCGATCATTTTCAACACCGCCGGATTGCGTTCGTCGAAACCGCTGACGATGCCCGAGTCACGGTCCACGCCCAGGGTGAGTTGGGTCAGGTCGTTGGAGCCGATGGAGAAGCCGTCGAACAGCTCCAGAAACTCATCGGCCAGCAGGGCGTTGGCCGGGATCTCACACATCATATAAATCTGTAAGCCGTTCTCGCCGCGCGTTAATCCTTCGCGCTGCATCAGTTCTAATACACTCTCCGCTTCGGCGACGCTGCGTACGAAGGGGATCATTAACGCAATATTGTCCAGCCCCATCACGTCGCGCGCCTGCTTCATGGCGGCGCACTCCAGCGCGAAGCAGTCGGCGAACGCCTCGGAAGGGTAGCGCGCGGCGCCGCGAAAACCGATCATGGGATTCTCTTCCGTCGGTTCAAACTGTGCACCGCCGATCAGCGAGGCGTATTCGTTGGACTTGAAGTCGCTCATGCGCACGATCACCCTTTTCGGATAAAAGGCGGCGGCGATCATGCCCACCCCTTCGGCCAGGCGCTGGATATAGAAACTTTTGGGGTCGGGATAACCGGCGATGATGGGATCGATCTGTTGTTTGATCTTGTCATCCATCCGGTCGTATTCCAGCAGCGCCCGTGGGTGGATACGGATGCTGTTGTTGATGATGAACTCCAGCCGCGCCAGACCTACCCCTTCATTGGGCAGGCGGCTGGCCTCGAAGGCCTGCGAGGGGTTGGCCAGGTTGAGCATGATATGCGTCCGGGGCCGGCTAAGGGTATCCAGATCGATGCGTTGGCTGGCGAAGTCCTGAATGCCTGCGTAGACCACGCCTTCATCCCCTTCGGCGCAACAGACCGTGATCTCCTGCTCGTTGGCGATGGCCTGGGTGGCGTCACCGCAACCGACGATGGCGGGGATGCCCAGCTCGCGCGCCACGATGGCGGCATGGCAGGTGCGCCCGCCGCGATTGGTGACGATGGCGGCGGCGGTCTTCATCACCGGTTCCCAGTCCGGATCGGTGATGTCGGTGACCAGCACCTCGCCCGGCCGGATGGCATGCATGTCGGCCGCCTCCATGATGACACGCGCCTTGCCGGCGGCGATGCGCTGGCCGACGCTCTTGCCGCGGCTCAATATCGGACCGCGCGACGTCAGGGTGTAGGTCTGGGCGAAGCGGGTGTCGGCGATGGATTGCACCGTCTCCGGGCGGGCTTGGACGATGAACAGTTCGCCGGTCTCGCCGTCCTTGGCCCACTCGATATCCATGGGGCGCGGCTTGCCGGCCGCCTTGGAGTAATGCGCCTCGATGATGACCGCCTGGCGCGCCAGGCTCAGCACCTCGTCGTCGCTGAGGGCGAAGCGGTGACGGTGCTCTTTTTTGACGCGCACGTTGCGGGTGGAGTGGCCCGCCATGGGATCGCCGGTGTAAATCATCTTGATCGCCTTATCCCCCAGCTGGCGTTTCAGGATCGGGCGTTTACCCTCGGCCAGGGTGGGTTTGAAGACATAGAACTCGTCCGGATTGACGGCGCCCTGGACGATGTTTTCACCCAGGCCATAGGCGGCGGTGATGAACACCGCGTCGCGAAACCCGGTCTCGGTATCGATGGTGAACATCACCCCCGCAGCACCGCTGTCGGAGCGCACCATGCGCTGCACGCCGATGGAGAGTGCCACATCCATGTGTTCGAATCCCTGATGGATACGATAGGAAATGGCACGGTCGGTGAACAGGGAGGCAAACACCTGCTTGCAGGTGGCGATCAAGTTGTGGCTGCCGCGGATGTTGAGATAGGTCTCCTGCTGGCCGGCGAAGGAGGCGCTGGGCAGATCCTCGGCGGTGGCCGAGCTGCGCACCGCCACGTCGGTGTGCTCCCCGTATTCCGCTTCTAGATGCTGATACGCCGCGTCGATCTCCCCGGCCAGGTCGGCCGGCATTTCGGCGTGATTGATCCAACTGCGGATGCGCGCCCCGGCGTTGGCCAGGGCATGGACATCCTGGCTGTCCAGCGTGTCCAACACCTGTTTGATGCGCTCATGCAGCGTGTTGTGATCGATGTAATGACGATAGGCATCGGCGGTGGTGGCGAAACCGTCCGGGATCTTGACGCCTTTCTCCGTCAGGCTGCGGTACATCTCGCCCAGCGAGGCGTTTTTGCCGCCCACCAGGGCGATATCCTGGATGCCGAGTTGGTCGAAACGTCGAATATAGCGCATGAGCCCCCGCCTGTATGCTGTGCGTTTAGGTGATTACGGTCGGCTTGCTGCGGCCGGTATACTTCTCGATCTCGGCAATGCTGTGGGCGAAGGCGATTAAATCCTTCAACGCCGTTTGCGTCTCTGTTTGATGTTTCGTGCTGTCAGCTTCATAGCGTTCGATATACACGCGTAGCGTGGCGCCTTCCGTGCCTGTTCCGGAGAGGCGGAAGACAATGCGGCTGCCGTCGTTGAACTGAATGCGGATGCCTTGACCGGTGGCCTTGGAGCCGTCCACCGGATCGGTGTAACTGAAATCGTCGCTATAGGCGATGCGCAGCGTGCCCACAGCGCGATCGGGCAGGGTGTGCATGCGGTTGCGCAGGTTTTGCATCATGTCTTCGGCGCGTGCCTTGTCCACCCCTTCGAAGTCGTGACGGGTATAGATGTTGCGGCCGTATTTTTGCCAGTGCTCCTGTACGATCGCTTCCACCGACATCTTGCGCACGGCCAGAATATTCAGCCAGAACAGCACTGCCCACAGGCCGTCCTTTTCGCGCACGTGGTCGGAGCCGGTGCCGAAACTCTCTTCGCCGCACAGAGTGATCTTGCCGGCATCCATCAGGTTGCCGAAGAACTTCCAGCCGGTGGGCGTCTCATAGCAGGTGATGCCCAACGCCTTGGCCACCTGGTCGACGGCCGCGCTGGTGGGCATGGAGCGGGCCACGCCGGCCAGGCCGTCCTTATAGCCGGGCACCCGGGTGGCATTGGCCGCCAGCACCGCCAGGCTGTCGCTGGGGGTGACGAAGAAGTGCTGTCCCAGGATCATGTTGCGGTCGCCGTCGCCGTCCGAGGCGGCGCCGAATTCGGGCGGCTTGGGGCCGAACATGATCTTCACCAGTTTTTCGGCATAGGTCAGGTTGGGGTCGGGGTGGCCGCCGCCGAAATCGGGCCGCGGCATGTGATTGATGACCGTGCCCTGGGGTGCGCCCAACTCCTTTTCCAGGATGGCCTTGGCATAGGGGCCGGTGATGGCATGCATGCCGTCGAAGCACATGCGAAAGCCCGACTGGAACAACGCGCGGATGGCGTCGAAATCGAACAATTTCTGCATCAGCTCGGCATAATCGCTGATGGGGTTGATGACCACCACTTCGGTGTCGCCGATCTGGGTGCTGCCCACCTTTTCGAGATGAATATCCTCGGCCTCGCAGGTCAGATAACGCTCGATGCGTTGGCTGTGCTGGTAGATCGCCTCGGTGATCTTCTCCGGCGCCGGGCCGCCGTTGGTGGCGTTGTATTTGATGCCGAAGTCTTCATCGATGCCGGCGGGGTTGTGACTGGCCGAGAGGATGAAGCCGCCGAAGGCCTGGTATTTGCGGATCACGCAGGAGGCCGCCGGGGTCGACAGCAGGCCGTACTTGCCCACCAATACCCGACCGAAACCGTTGGCCGCCGCCATGCGGACGATGGTCTGGATGGCTCGCTTGTTGCCGTAGCGGCCGTCGCCGCCCACCACCAGGGTCTTGCCCTTGAAACCCTCCAGGCTGTCGAAGGTGGATTGGACGAAGTTTTCCAGATAATTGGGTTTTTCCAAGAACACGCGGGTCTTTTTACGCAGCCCTGAGGTGCCGGGGCGCTGGTCGTCGTAGGGCGTGGTGGCAATGGTTTTGATGTCCATTTTGGTGTCAGCCTCTATGCACTGGGGGTGGGGTTGAAAACCTCAAAATCGATCCCCATTATGCCTGCGATGCCGTAATTTATGTAGAGGGAGAATGAACCACCATGTCTGTAGACGCGCATAAAGAGACCCTGGGATTCCAAACCGAAGTGCGTCAGCTGCTCAAGCTGATGATCCACTCGCTGTACTCCAACAAGGAGATATTCCTGCGGGAATTGATCTCCAACGCCTCCGATGCCTGCGACAAGCTGCGCTTCGAGGCGCTGACCGACGAGGCCCTGATGGAGGACGACGCCGAACTCAAGATCCAGGTGGAGTTCGACAAGGATGCCAAGACGGTCACCGTCCGCGATAACGGCATCGGCATGGACCGCGAAGAGGTGATGGAAAATGTCGGTACCATTGCCAAGTCGGGCACCAAGCAGTTCTTCGAATCGCTCACCGGCGACCAGGCCAAGGACGCCCAGCTCATCGGCCAGTTCGGGGTGGGTTTCTACTCCGCCTTCATTGTCGCCGACAAGGTGAGCCTCACCACCCGCCGCGCCGGCATGGGCGCCGAACACGGGGTGCGCTGGGAGTCGGACGGCGAGGGTGAATACACCCTCGAGACCGTCGAGCGCCCCATGCGCGGCACCGAGGTCACCCTGCATCTGCGCGAGGGTGAGGAGGAGTTCGCCGAGGCCTATCGCCTACGTCATATCATCAACAAGTACTCCGACCATATTAACCTGCCTATCGAGATGAAATCCGAAGAGGAGGGCAAGCAGGACGAATACGAGGTGGTCAACAGCGCCTCGGCGCTGTGGGCGCGGCCCAAGACCGAGATCAAGGATGAGGAGTACAACGAGTTCTACAAGCACATCGCCCATGATTTCGAGGAGCCGCTGGCGCACATCCACACCAAGGTCGAAGGCAATCAGTCCTATGCCACGTTGTTTTATGTGCCGCAGCGCGCGCCCTTCGACCTGTGGGACCGCGACAAGCGCCATGGGGTCAAGCTCTATGTGCGCCGCGTTTTCATCATGGACGATGCCGAACAGCTCATGCCCACCTATCTGCGCTTCATCCGTGGGGTGGTGGATTCGGACGATCTGCCGCTCAATGTCTCGCGCGAGATCCTGCAGCGCAACAAACAGATCGATACCATCCGCGCCGCCTCGGTGAAGAAGGTGCTGGGGCTGCTGGAGGGTATGGCCAACAACGAGGCGGAAAAATACCAGGGTTTTTGGGACGAATTCGGCAGCGTCATCAAGGAAGGCCCGGCCGAGGATCACGCCAACAAGGCGCGTATCGCCAAGCTGTTGCGCTTTGCCTCCACCAAAGGCGACGCCGACAAGCAGACCGTGTCGCTGGATGAATATCTGTCACGCATGAAGGAGGGCCAGGACAAGATCTATTACATCACCGCCGACAGCTATGCCGCCGCCAATAACAGTCCGCACCTGGAAGTCTTCCGCAAGAAAGAGGTGGAAGTGCTGCTCATGGGCGACCGGGTAGACGAGTGGATGATGTCCTTCCTGGATGAGTTCGAAGGCAGGCAGTTTCAGTCCATCGCCAAGGGCGAGCTGGACCTGGGCGAGCTGGAGGACGAACAGGAGAAGGAAGAGGCCAAGAAGTCGCAGCAGGAACACAAGGACCTGCTCGAGCGCATGCAGAAGGCCCTGGGCGACAAGGTCAAGGAGGTGCGCGTCAGCCACCGTCTGACCCGCTCCCCCTCCTGCCTCGTGGTGGAGGAGCACGACATGAACCTGAGCATGCAGAAAATCCTCAAGCAGGCCGGTCATGACGTGCCCACTATGAAGCCGATTTTGGAGATCAACTCCGAGCACCCGCTGGTGCGCCAGTTCGAACACGAACAGGACGAAGAACGCTTTAGCGATTGGGCCCACGTGCTGTTGGATCAGGCCATGCTCAGCGAGGGCGGCCAGCTGGAGGACCCGGCCAGCTTCGTCAGCCGCCTCAACGAGCTGATGCTCGATCTGAGCGGTAAATAGGCTATTATCTTAGTGGCCGATCATCAGTGATCGGCCTTTATTGAGATTATGCCCACACCAGATGCTGATTCCGACAAGACCCGCCTCGACAAATGGTTGTGGGCGGCGCGTTTTTTCAAGACCCGCAGCCTGGCCACCGAGGCCATCAACGGCGGTCATGTCCATCTCAACGGGGCGCGGGTGAAACCGGCGCGCAGCGTTCAGCTTGACGACGAAGTACGCATTCGCAAGGGTAGTCTGGAGTTCATTATCCATGTGCGGGCCCTGTCCGACAGGCGCGGCCCCCCCAGCGTGGCCCAGACCCTGTACGAAGAGACCGAGGACAGTCATCGTCAGCGTGAGCAACGCAGCGCGCAGCGCCGCCTCAAGGCCGATGCCGGCCCCCGGCCGGACACGCGGCCCAGCAAACGCGAGCGGCGTCATATTATTCGCTTTAACCGCGGAGAGTAATCCATGACCCGCCCCATTACCCCGCCGTTGGCCACCGATATCATCATCGAGCTCGCCGATCGTCCGGGGCGCCCGCTGGTGTTCATCGAGCGCCTCAACGCGCCCCACGGCTGGGCCCTGCCCGGCGGCTTTGTCGATATCGGTGAGACGGTGGAGGCGGCCGCAGTGCGCGAGGCGAAAGAGGAAACCGGCCTGGATGTCGAACTCAAGGCGCTACTGGGCTGCTATTCCGAACCCGGCCGCGATCCGCGCGGTCATACCGTGAGCCTGGTGTTTGTGGCCCAGGCCAGCGGTGAGCCCCAGGCCCAAGACGACGCCAAGGATGTGCGCATCGCGCCACCGGACCAGGCGCCCGCGCCTTTGGTGTTCGACCATCCTGCCATCCTGCAACACTATTTGCGCTATCGCCAAGGTCAGCCGCTGCCGCCGCTGAATCTGGGTTAGTCCGCCGCGCCTGCTTTACCCCAGCGGTGGGCAGCCGCATTTATTTTCTTGTAAATCAATTTCGTGTTGTTTCAGAACAGTGGCTTGCCGGCCATTTGGGACCCTTTATAAATTCATTATAAAAAAACGATTAAAACGCTTGAATCGATTAATTCGCTGTGCTAATTTTAATCGCACGGGAGAGTACTATGAAGCGGAACAGTCATGATCGTGCCTACATGACCCCCAACGAGGTGGCTGAACTGCTCATGGTCTCTCCCGTTACTGTTAGACAGTGGGCCCAAAAGGGATGGGTCCGCGCCATCACCACCGCTGGCGGTCACCGCCGCTTCCTGCGCCAGGATGTTGAACAGTTCGCCCGCGATCGCGGTATGGAGTTGATATCGGACGGCCCGCCCAGAGTGCTGGTGGTGGACGACAATCGCTCCTTCGCCCGTTATCTGGCCGATCTGCTGGCCAACCAATCCACGTCGATTGATACCGAAACAGCCCATGACGGCTTTGATGCCGGGCGCAAGGTGTTGCAGTTTTCCCCTGATATCGTGCTACTCGACCTAAAAATGCCCGGAATGGACGGTTTTTCCGTATGCCAGCAACTCAAGGACGACGAGATCACCCGCCACATTCGTATCATTGCCATGACCGGTTATTACACCCCGGACAATGAGGCGCGTATTCTCACCGCCGGTGCCGAAGCCTGTCTGGCCAAGCCCTTTGATAAGCGCGTTTTGCTCCGCGTGTTGGGTTTTGAGGGCGGTGAAGAACGCGACGGCCTTAGCCTCGATAAGGGCCTCGATCAGCACGTGATGTAAAAAACGCCCATCCGCTTGGGCGCCTGACGCTCAGTTTCCTCCGCGCCCATATTCCAATCGACGGCTCCGGCTTGGTTGTTGCCACAAGTTTTTCCCGGCTCGGTATACTAGCCCCCTCTTGCATTGAAATAGCCTTTGGCGTTAGGGAGTGGGTAATGAGCAGCTATCAAGGGACCGCGGACTACGATCACAAAACCATGCCCTGCACCGGCGTCTTGCTGTGCAACCTGGGCTCGCCGGATGCGCCCACGCCCGAGGCGGTGCGTCGTTATCTGGCCCAGTTTCTGTGGGACCCGAGGGTGATCGAGGTGTCGCGACCGGTTTGGTGGCTGGCCCTGCATGGCGTGATCCTGCGCATCCGTCCCAAGCGCTCGGCGCGCGCCTACCAAAAGGTCTGGACCGATGACGGCTCGCCCCTGATCGCTATTTCCAAGCGTCAGGCTGAGGCGCTGCAATTGAGTTTGGAGTCGCGCATCCCGGGCCCGGTACATGTGGCGTTGGCCATGCGTTACGGTCGCCCTTCCATCGATTCCGCCTTGCAGCGCCTCAAGCAGGCCAATGCCCGTCGTATCCTGGTGCTGCCCCTGTATCCGCAGTATTCGGCCACCACCACGGCCTCTGTATTCGACGCGGTAATGGACGAGCTCAAGACCTGGCGCTGGTTGCCGGAGATGCGTTACGTCAATCACTATCACGATGACGCGCGTTACATCCAGGCCCTGGCCAACAGCATTCGGGAGCAGTTCGAAGCCGAAGGCCGGCCGCAAAAACTGATCTTCTCCTTCCATGGCACGCCCAAGCGTTACTTCCTCGCCGGCGATCCCTATTTCTGCGAGTGCCACAAGACGGCGCGCCTGACCGCCGCGGCCTTGGGTTTGAGCGATGAACAATGGCAGCTGACGTTTCAGTCGCGCTTTGGCCGGGAGGAGTGGCTGCAACCCTATACCGACAAGACCTTGGGAAAGTTGCCCAAGCAGGGGATCAAGAATATCGCCGTGGTCAGCCCCGCCTTTTCCGCCGATTGCCTCGAAACCCTGGAGGAGATCGCCATGGAGAATCGCGACATCTTTCTCGAGGCGGGCGGCGAGTCCTACCGCTATATCCCGGCCTTGAACGACCGGCCCGATCATATCGAGGCCCTGACCGAGCTGGCCTTGCGTCATATGCAGGGTTGGCCGGAGTTGGAGGCCGATTGGAATGTGTCCCATGTGACGCGCGCGGCGGAGGCGACCCAGGCGCGCGCGCGGGCCTTGGGCGCCTAACTCGGATGTCTCGCCGCATTTCTACGGCGACGGCCCCATGGCGCGTCCTGACGGGTTTTTACTCGGCGTGCTCGCCAGACCGGCACGTATGCCGGCGCGCGCCGCAGTCGTAAAGCGCCGGCCGTGCCGCAGCCTTGAGCTGTCTCGCTACAACGCTGGTGAGAAATCCTAGTCTTTAGCGAAATTGCTGAGCCGACAGCCCGACGCGTCACAGCGTAGGCTGCTGTCTTGTGAGTACCAGTCCCCCAGTACGATGCGGCGCGCCGGGCGGCCGTCGATCTCCAGTTCATGTACCGCCGGGCGGTGTGTGTGGCCGTGGATCAACTGTGTCACGCCGTAGGCGCGCATGGCCTCCACCACCGCCGCCGGGTTGACGTCCATGATCGCCTCTGTTTTTTCCCGCGTGCGGCTGCGGCTTGCGTCGCGGTACTGCTTGGCGATGGCCAGGCGCCGTGCCTCGCTGGCAGCCAGAAATTGCCGCTGCCAGGCCGGGTCGCGCAGTTGCCGTCGTAACTGCTGGTAATCCACATCGTCGCTGCACAGGCTGTCGCCGTGCATCACCAGCGTACGCGTGCCATACAGGTCGATGACTTGCGGATCGTCGATCAGCTGACAGCCGCTCAGCGCCTCAAAGCCGTGGCCGAGCAGGAAGTCACGGTTGCCGTGCATGATACGCACCGGCACGCCTTGGTCGGTGAGCCGCCGCAGGGCCTGCAACGCGGCGCGGTGCTCCGCCTGTACGGCGTCGTCGCCGATCCACACCTCGAACAGATCGCCGAGAATATAGAGCGCCTCGCAGCCCGGCGCCTGGCGTTCGAGAAATTCGACGAAACGACGGCTGATCTCGGGGTGCTCGCCGCCCAGATGGATGTCGGCGATGAAGAGGGTGCTCATGCGTCCTACTCGACCAGCGTCGCCTTGTCGATGATGACCGGCTTGATCGGTACGTCGCGAAACCTGTCGCGATTGCCCGTGGCCACGGCGCGGATTTCGTCCACCGTTGCCATGCCTTCGACCACCTCGCCGAATACGGCATAGCCCCAGCCGCGACTGTTGGGTGCGCTGTGATTAAGAAAATCATTGTCTTTGACATTGATGAAAAACTGGGCGGTGGCCGAGTGCGGGTCGTTGGTGCGCGCCATGGCGACACTGCCGCGCACATTCTTCAGGCCATTGTCGGCCTCGTTTCGGATCGGCGCGCGGGTCTCTTTTTTGCGCATTTGCGTGGTGAAACCGCCGCCCTGGATCATAAAGTCGGGAATCACACGATGAAAGAGGGTGCCGTCATAAAAGCCGTCCTGAACATATTGAATAAAATTGTCCACGGTCTTGGGCGCCGCCTGGGGGTTCAGTTGCAGCACGATGTCGCCGTAATTGGTCTCCAGCTTGACCTTGGGCGGCGTGTCTGCGGCCAGGCTCAGCGGCGCGGTCAAGACGGCCAAGATCATGAGTAAAGCAGTGCTTAGATTTTTCATTGGGTTCCCCGTGGCTAAATGGACAAAGTTTCATCATATCGGCTTCATGGTGCGGAAAAAAGCGCAACCGGAATTTTTCGCCTGGTTCCGTTAGAATGGCGCCTTTGTCAATGCGATTGTGCTAAGGGCCTCAGGCGATGTTGCGGGTATTCAACAACTTAACCAAGAAAAAAGAAGTATTTAAACCCATCGAGCCGGGTCGGGTGGGCATGTATGTGTGTGGCATGACGGTGTACGACTACTGCCATGTGGGCCACGCCCGGGTGCTGGTGGTATTCGATATGATCACCCGCTATTTGCGTTATTCGGGCTATGCGGTCAACTATGTGCGCAACATCACCGACATCGACGATAAAATCATTAAGCGTGCCCACGAAAATGGTGAAGGCATCGAGCATCTCACCCAGCGCTTCATCGATGCCATGCATGAAGACGCCGCCGCCCTGGGGGTTGAGCCGCCGGACAGAGAGCCGCGCGCCACTGCCTCCATGGATCACATTATCGCCATGGTTCAGACCTTGGTGGACAAGGGCTATGCCTATGCCGCCGCCAACGGTGATGTGTATTACGACGTCAGCAGGTTCGAGGGTTACGGCAAGCTGTCGGGTAAGAAAACCGAAGACCTGCGCGCCGGCGAGCGTGTGGCGGTGGGTGAGGCCAAGGACGATCCCCTCGACTTCGTGCTGTGGAAGGCGGCCAAGCCGGACGAGCCGAGTTGGGATTCACCCTGGGGACCGGGGCGTCCCGGTTGGCACATCGAGTGCTCGGCTATGTCGACCCATTGTCTGGGTGAGCACTTCGACATCCATGGCGGCGGTCTGGATCTGCAATTTCCCCATCACGAAAACGAGATCGCACAAAGCGAGGGCGCGACCGGCTGTAAGTTCGTCAACTACTGGTTGCACAACGGTTTTGTGCAGATCAATCAGGAAAAGATGTCCAAGTCCTTGGGCAACTTCTTCACCCTGCGCGAGGTGCTCAAGACCTACGCGCCGGAGGTGATGCGTTATTTTATTCTGGCCAGCCACTACCGCAGCCCGCTCAATTATTCGAATCACAACCTGGACAGCGCGCGCGCGGCGCTGGAACGTTTTTACACCGCCCTGCGCGGTGTAAAGGCGGTAGACGTGAGCGATGGCGGCGAATATGAGACCCGCTTCCGTCAGGCCATGGACGATGATTTCAATACCGCCGAGGCCATGGCGGTGTTGTTCGAAATCGCCAACCAGCTCAACAAGGCCAAGGCGGAAAACGATCCAAAGCAGGCGGCGCAGCGGGCCGGCCAGTTGAAATACTTGGGTGGAATATTGGGCCTGCTGCAGGATGATGCCGAGACCTTCCTGAAGGGTGCTACGGTCGACGGTGGTATGAGTGACAAGGACATCGACGTGATGATCGCACGGCGTACCACCGCCAAGCGGGACAAGCACTGGGCCGAGGCCGACCGTATTCGCGATGAGCTCCAGGCCCAGGGTATCATCCTGGAAGACGGCCCCGGCGGCACCACCTGGCGGCGCGGCTGAAGGCGCCGCCAGGTGGTGCCGCCGGCTTGATCTTGACAACAAGGAGCGCCATCGGCTTAGCGTGAAACTGTTGCGTCCCACCTCCATCATCCAGCTGATCCTGATCGGCTTCGCCGTGGTAGCCCTGCCGCTGATAGTGGCGCTATTGTATGCGGCGGCTTCGGTGGACAAGCTGGCGGCCCAGAGTCAACGGGCCATTTCCCATGCCGTCAAGGCCACCGAGGGCGGACGCATGCTGGCGGAGCAGATCACGCTCATGGAGCGTAATCTACGCCAATACCAGGTGCTGGGGGATGAGGCCCTGCTGCGGGTCTACCAGGCCAACCGGGCGCGCTTTGACGAGACCCTGGGGCCGCTCAGCACGCTGCCCCTGCCGGAAGACCTGCAGCAGATCCTGGCCCGGCTGCGGGGTGAGGAGTACCAGTTCTATCAGCGTGTGCGTGATCGGCGAGACGCCCTCGGCGACCTGGATGTGGCCGACACCTTCACCCGGCTGGCCGAGTTGGCGCAACAAATCCTGGTGCAGAGCCAGCGCCTGATCGACGTCCAGGTGGAACGCACCCAGCGTTCTGCGCAGCAGGCCCAGCGCACCCTGTTTATGCTGTCCTCCCTGCTGGTGCCGGCGGTGCTGGTGTTGCTGGGGTTCGTCGTGGTGCTGATCCGGCGGCCTTTGCACCGCCTGGATGAGGCCATCCATCGCCTGGGGGCGGGGGATTTTACCGTGCCCCTGCAATTGCAGGGGCCGCGTGACCTGGAACAGCTGGGCGAGCGGCTCGACTGGATGCGCACCCGCCTGATGGAGGTGGATGAGGACAAGCAGCGCTTTCTGCGCCATATCTCACACGAGCTCAAGACGCCGCTGACCTCCATCCGCGAGGGCTCGGAGCTGTTGGCCGAGGAGATCCCCGGTCCGTTGTCACCGCAACAACACGAGATCGCCGAGCTGTTGCGCCAGAACGGCCAGCAGTTGCAGAAGCTGATCGAGGATTTATTGAACTATAATGCCGCTACCCACGGTCCGGCGCTGAATCTGGCACCGCTGCAGCTGGACGAGCTGGTCAATGCAGTGATTGCCGATTGTAAGATGGCGGTGATGACCCGGCGGCTCTGGTTCGAAGTGGACCTGGCCGAGGTGAGTGTGGTCGCCGACGCGGAAAAGCTGCGCGTGGTCATCGATAATCTGCTTTCCAATGCCATCAAGTATTCGCCCCTGCAGGGCCGAATCCGGGTCTGCCTCAGCCGCCGCCAGGGGCAGGCTTGGCTGGATGTGGAAGATCAGGGGCCCGGCATCCCGCCCGAGCAGCAGGAGCGGGTATTCGAGGCCTTTTATCAGGGAACCGCGTCGTACACCGGCCATGTGGCCGGCAGCGGATTGGGACTTTCCATTGTGCGGGAATACCTGCATGCCCACGGTGGCGCCATAGAAGTAGTCAACGACGGCAAGCCGGGCGCCCACCTGCGTGCCCGATTGCCGTTGCAACAGGAGACGGCAACGGGATGAAATCCTGGCATTTGATAACATGGGGTATAGTGCTTTGGTCTTCGCTCCTGCTGGCGGGCTGCAGCGGCCTGCCGCTGTGGCTGGAAACCCCCGAGGCAAAGCGCAACCCCGCCGCTTCGGTGGCGCCGTTGACCGCGGAACAGGCCGTATTGCAACAATTCGCCTGGGTGCAGCGCGCTGCGGCGGAGCAGCTGGAGCGGGAATTGCCGGCCCTGGAAGAAGTCTTTGCCCTCCAGCCGGTGGAGCGTCACCGGCTGCGCCTGGCGGTGACCCTCGGCTTTGCCGATTGCCGCGGCTGCGACCGGCAGCGCGCCGTCGAGTTGTTCCAGCAGAGTCAGCGTGAAGCTGAGGAAGACACCACGCGCACCCTGGCCGCTATGTTTCTCGACCTGCTCGAGACCCGTACGCAGCTTGAGGCCCGGGGCACGGAGCTGGCGCGGCAACGGCAGGCGGCACAGGCCTTGCAACAGCAGCTGGGGGCCTTACAAGAAAAGCTGGACGCCTTGACCTCTATCGAGGAGAGTCTGCACCAGCGCGAATAAGATGATTAACCGCAAGGGTGGAACATGATGAATGCTGCCAAGGTAATGATAGTGGATGATGATCCGAGCCTGCTGCGCTTGCTGTCCATGCGCCTGGAGGCGGCCGGCTACGAGCCGGTGTGCGCCTCCAGCGGCGAGCAGGCGCTGGCCAAACTGCCGGTCTCCCGGCCTCAGGTGGTGATTACCGACCTGCGCATGGGAGGCATGAACGGCATGGCCCTGTTCGGTGAGATTCATGAACGCAACCCCTCCATGCCGGTGATTATGCTTACCGCCCACGGCTCCATTCCCGACGCGGTGGCGGCCACCAGCCGCGGGGTATTCGGTTTTCTGACCAAACCCTTCGACAGCAAACAATTGCTGGATATGGTCAAGCAGGCCGCCTCCTTCGGTGGCGAACAGTCCAGTGAAGCGCCGCAAGACGAGTGGTGCCGCGAGATCGTGACGCGCAGCTCCGCTATGGATGAGTTGCTCAGCCAGGCCCATCTGATCGCGCGCAGTGATGTCAGCGTGTTTATTCACGGCGAGAGCGGTACCGGCAAGGAATTGCTGGCACGCGCTATCCACCGCGCCAGCCCGCGCGCCGACAAGCCGTTTATCGCGGTCAATTGCAGCGCCATTCCGGAGCAGCTGCTGGAATCCGAACTCTTCGGTCACCGCAAGGGCGCCTTTACCGGCGCCACCCATGATCACAAGGGGTTGTTCCAGGCCGCCCACGGCGGCACCCTGTTCCTTGACGAGATCGGCGATATGCCGCCGGCCTTTCAGTCCAAGTTATTGCGCGTACTGCAGGAGCACCAGGTGCGGCCGGTGGGATCGGTGGAGTCCATTCCCATCGATGTGCGCATGATCTCGGCCACCCACCGCGACTTGGAACAGGCTACCCAAGAGGGTGAATTCCGCGAAGACCTGTATTACCGCCTGAATGTGGTGGCCCTTGAAATGCCGGCCCTGGCCGAGCGGCGCGAGGATATTCCCCTGTTGGCCAATCACTTTCTGCACAAGCTGCGCGGCAAGGAGGCGAAAAAGGCCAAGAGTTTCTCGCCCGAGGCCGTTGCATTGCTGGTGCAGGCCGCCTGGCCGGGCAACGTGCGCCAGCTCTACAATGTGGTGGAGCAGGCGGTGGTGCTGACCACCTCGGCCGTCATCCCGGCCCAGCTGGTGCAGCGTGCGTTGCGCAGCAAGGGCAATGAGATTCTGCCCTTCGCCGAGGCGCGCCAGCGTTTCGAACGCGACTATCTCACCAAGCTGCTACGCACCACCAACGGTAATGTCACCCAAGCGGCGCGGCTGGCCCAGCGGAATCGCACCGAGTTTTATAAGCTACTGAATAAGCATCACTTAGCCCCCGCCTTGTTTAAAGAATGAGGATTGTCGCTGCATGGCGACAAGGGGGATGGCCATCAGTTCATATACTTAGCGGTGTTTCCTCATTTGGCTGTCGCCGCAGGGCGACAGATTCGTGCTGCCCCGCACCGGCCGATCACCGGGCGGGATATATAAGATATTGATTAATAAATACAATCCATTGCTGGTATAGTTGTTGCATGGTTCATGGGGGTATGGTGAGGCGGGTGTGCCGCGGGGGTGGTAATGACATCGGTCCCTTTACCGAAGGGGGGCGCCTTCTAATAAGGTCGCGATACGTCCGGGCGCCTTGAGAGTTTTGTGCGGTTCATTTGGCAAAGGATTGATCCATTGACTACTAGCTCCAGTTTATTTCACCAGAATTTCGAAATCCTAAAGGCAGACACCCCCGACTTAATCGATGCGGCGCATGAACTGAGATATCAAGTTTATTGCCAAGAGAAGGGTTACGAGGACGCCGAGCGTTACCCCGATCGGCGCGAATATGATGAGTATGACAGCCACGCCGTCCACAGTCTGATCAGGCACCGCCACAGTGGCGTGTATATCGGCGTGGTGCGGCTGGTGCTGCCCCATAGCGGGGGCGCCGATCGGCCGTTGCCGATCGAGCAGCACTGCGGGCTGGATCTGGAAAAATCCCATCCCCATCTTGCCACGTTGCCGCGACAGGCGATCGGTGAAATCTCCCGTTTTTCGGTCTCCAAGGTATATCGTCGCCGTATCGCCGAGCAGGGTCTGATCTGGGGTGTGTGCCGGGAGGGTGAGTCTTACAATGCCAATTTTCATCCCCACTTCAATCGCCGCCATCTGCCCTTGATCACCCTCGGCTTGATCGCCGCCTCGTTTCGCATGTGTGAAGAACATAAAATTCGTCACTGTTATGCGGCCATGGAACCTACGCTGCTGCGTCTGCTGCAAGGGGTTGGTATCGGCTTTCAACCGCTGGGTATGCCGGTGGATTATCATGGTATGCGGGTGCCGGCCTATTATCCGGTGAGTGAAAGGATGCCCTGGGTGTTGAATACCCGTTCCGAGTTGCGAGGCATCTATTACGGCGAGCAGACCCAATCTCAGGAGCGCTACCGCCACAAGCAGCTGGTGGCTGTCTGATGTGATGCCATCCGCTGCATGTGCAGCGGCTAAGGCGCTCGGTTAACATTGATCCCATTGGATGTTTTAAAATGGGATGGGCCCTTGATCGAGCAAGACCGCAACTTTGATGATCTCGCCGCGCGTTTCGCCTGCAATATCTACGGTAGCGCCAAGGGCGAGATTCGCCTTGCCATCGTCTGGCAACATCTGCTTCAGACCCTGCCCCAGTTAGGCGCCAAGCAATCCCTGCGTATCCTCGACGGCGGCTGTGGCTTCGGCCAACTGGCGCGACGCCTGGCCGGCTTGGGGCATGAGCTGGTATTGAGCGACCTGTCGCGCAACATGTTGGCACAGGCCGAGCGCCAGTTCGCCGCCGAGCTGCCGGATGCCACGGTGCGTTTCGTCCATGCCCCGCTTCAGTCCCTCGATCCCGAACAACTGGGTACTTTCGATCTGGTGCTGTTGCACGCGGTCTTGGAGTGGTTGGCTCAGCCGCAACGGACGCTGGGCAGACTGTTAGCCCTGATCAAGCCGGGCGGATACCTGTCCCTGATGTTCTACAACCGGGACGCACTGGTGTTTCGCAATCTGATCCGCGGTAACTGGCGCAAGGTGGAAAGCGGCGAGTTGCAGGGCGAGGCGGGCGGGCTTACGCCTTATCATCCCCTGAGCCTGCGGGAGGTCGAGTCCTGGTTACAGCAATGGGGTCTGTCGGTGATCGGTCACGCCGGAGTGCGGGTGATCTACGATTACATGGATACGCGCCTGCGCGATGCGCGTGCCGTCGACGAAGTGGTGCGCATGGAGCTGCAATATGCGCAGCAGGAGCCTTATTTGCATCTGGGCCGCTATCTGCATCTGGTGGCGCGCAGGCCGAAATAATTCGCACACGCGTAGGCGTTTTCCCGCTGCGTAGTCCCTCGCTGGGGGGCTGTATCTTTCTAAAGGGCAACTCTGAATATTCGTGAGCACGCATCGTGAACGCTCAGAGGTGCGCTCTTGGCGTTGCAAACCTTCCCAATAGCCTCGCTACAAGGGGAACCCCGCACGTGATCTATTCGGCACAGGAGAGTAGCGACGAGGCGCGGGCGGCGCACACGAGCCCTAATCTTACTTCATGCGTTTGGCGCTGCGCCGATTTTGGATGGGATTTTCAATTCTAGCGTTGATGCCGCTTTTGCTGCGAGCAGCTTTTGACGGTCGAGGATATCGGCCAAACTAAACAGAGACAGCACCTCCATAAAGCTGTCCTGGGCACGCTGCAAGACGTATTTCAGTACGCAGTCCGGTTCGATGGTGCAGGTGCTGCCGGTTTCGAAGCACTCCACCAGGGCCATTTTTTTTTCGGTGTGACGGATCACGTCGGCGATGATGATGGCGTCGGGCGCGGCGCCCAATGTCAGTCCGCCGCTGCGGCCGCGTGTCGATTTGATGAATCCGGCCAGCGATAATTGGTGGACGATCTTGGTCAAGTGATTGCGGGAAATACGATAGTGGCCGGCCAGGTCATCGATAGTCGTGCGCCGGTCCGGATGTTGGCCCAGAAACAGAAGAACACGCAGGGCGTAGTCGCTGTATTTGGTGAGTTGCATGGGTCCGCCCCGGCATTCGCCGGTCTGCATAATGCAGCCGGTCTTTTTAAATCATGTTTTCAACTTACCTCAATTCCGCTGTTTATTAAAGGCAAACTTCCATATTTTTAAAGCTTGTCGCAGCGTTTTGGTCATGCATCGACACTCTGAGAGAGAGAACCGGCGGCGCAATTTGTATGCCCGCGTCGAGACCGAAACGCCGTCTTGTCGCAAGCGCTACAGTACGCGGTCGTTGTGTAAGCTCTCGGCGACGTAGAGGGTGTTCTGCAGCAGCGTGGCGATGGTCATGGGGCCGACGCCGCCCGGTACGGGGGTGATCCAGCTAGCGCGTTCGGCGGCGCTCTCAAACTCCACGTCGCCATTCAGTTTGCCGTTTTCCAAGCGGTTGATACCGACGTCGATGACGATGGCGCCGGGTTTGATCCAGTCGCCCGGCATGAAGTCGGGTTTGCCCACCGCTACCACCAGCAGATCGGCACGTCCCACATGAGCTTTTAAATCACGGGTAAAACGGTGGCATGTCGTGACCGTACAGCCGGCCAGTAACAGTTCCAGTCCCATGGGACGGCCGACGATGTTCGACGCGCCGACCACCACCGCTTCCATGCCGCGCAGGTCCTCGCCGGTGTGCTCCAGCAAGGTCATGATGCCCCAGGGGGTGCACGGCCGCAGCTGGGGGATGCGCTGTGCCAGGCGGCCGACGTTGTAGGGGTGAAAACCGTCCACGTCCTTGTCGGGATGAATACGTTCGATGACGATTTCGGAATCGATGTGTTGCGGCAAGGGCAGCTGCACCAGGATGCCGTCGACCTCATCGTCCTGGTTGAGTTGATCGATGATGACCAGCAGCTCGTGTTGGGACGTCTCGGCAGGCAGATCGAAGGACTTGGAGACAAAGCCGACCTCGGCGCAGGATTTGCGTTTGTTGTTGACATAGACCTGCGAGGCGGGGTCTGCGCCGACCAGCACCACCGCCAGCCCCGGGGCGCGTACGCCCTTGGCCAAGCGGTGCTCGACACGTTGCTTAACATTAAGGCGAACTTCGGCGGCGATGGCCTTGCCGTCAATGATTCTGGCTGTCATAGTCTGGCCCTTATCCCGGACTGGAAAAGCGGGCAATGATACCAGAAACCGTTCCGGGGCTGAATGTGGACGCGCCGGGCTGCCGCGGGTATTTTCCGAGGGCTGTCTGGTCGTTTTTCGCTATCCTGTCTACAATACCCGCCGTTCCCCATCAGTGATGGCCGGATTAGCTCAGCTGGTAGAGCAACGCATTCGTAATGCGTAGGTCGTAGGTTCGAATCCTATATCCGGCACCATTTCCCTGCTCAGTGATGAAAACGTGATTTTTCGCGCCGTCGTCGGGAAGCTTTTGTGATATTTGCCCTCTAATATCTAAAGTATGTCAATGAAGCAGCCGCTGGAGCAGTGCCATGAATAGTCTTAAGTGCAGGTTTTTGTTATTGATAATGGTCGGTGCGGCATTTGCCTTGCCGGCGCGGGCCGCGACCGAGAGCGCCATCTTCGCCGGCGGTTGCTTTTGGTGCGTGGAAAGCGATTTCGACAAGCTCGACGGTGTAATCAGCACCACCTCGGGCTACATCGGCGGGCATGTGGACGACCCCAGCTACAAGCAGGTGTCACGCGGCGGCACCGGCCACACCGAGGCAGTGAAGATCGCGTACGATCCCGACAAGATCAGCTACCGCGAGCTGGTGGATTATCTTTGGCATACCATCGATCCGACCGTGAAGGACCGCCAGTTCTGCGATCACGGCGATCAGTACCGCACCGGCATCTTCTATTTAAATCAGGATCAGCGTCGCGCGGCTGAGGCTTCCAAGCAGGCGGTGCAGCAGACCAAGCCGTTTGAGGCGCCCATCGTTACCGAGATCACCGCGGCGGGTGAATTCTATCCGGCCGAAGAGTACCACCAGGATTACTACCAAAAGAATCCGGTGCGCTATAAGTTCTACCGCTGGAACTGCGGCCGCGATCAGCGCCTGGAACAGTTGTGGGGCGACAAGGCTGCGAGTCATTCATAAAAGGGCGTGCAGAGGCGTAGGGTGCGCACGGCGCACCATTAACCAACTCGGTTGGCACCACCGTCCTCGGATATGATGGTGCGCGGTGCGCACCCTACTCGTGGCGCAACGCCTCGATAGGGTCCAGCCGCGCCGCCTTGCGCGCCGGGAAGTAGCCGAACACCACCCCCACCGCGGCGGCGAAGACGAACGCCAGCAGGATGATGCCGCCGTCCAGAATCCAGGGTACCTGCAGCGCCCCGGCGATGAAGTAGGAGGCCGCCAACGCCAGTAAAATACCGATCACCCCACCCACCGATGACAGCACCACCGCCTCCACCAGAAACTGGCGTTGCACCTCGCGCTCCAGGGCGCCGATGGCCAGGCGGATGCCGATCTCGCGGGTGCGTTCGGTCACCGACACCAGCATGATGTTCATGATGCCGATGCCGCCCACGATCAGGCTCACCGCCGCCACCGCCCCGAGCAGCGAGGTCATCACCTCGGTGGTGCCGGTCATGGTCTTGGCGATCTCGCGCATGTCGATGATGCTGAAGTCATCCTCGTCGCCCGGGCGGATGTGACGCCGCTCGCGCATCAGCAGTTCCATGTCCCGTTTGGCCTTGTCGGTGCCGGCGCTGTCCTGTGCCGAGAGGTAGATGTGACTCACCTTCTGCTCGCCGGACAACAGCCGCCAGTGGGCGCGGATGGGCATCAGCACCGTGTCGTTCTGATCCGACCCCATGGCCGATTGTCCCTTGGGCGCCAAAATGCCGATCACTTCGCACGGTACCTTGCCCAGGCGGATGGTTTCGCCCAGCGGATTCTGAAAGCCGAACAGTTCGCGCCACACCGTCTCGCCCAGCAGGCAGACCGGCGCCCCGGCGCGCTGCTCGCCCGCGGTGATGGCGCGGCCCGCGGCGATAGACCAGTTGCGCACCGTGAGATAGTCGTTCTCCATGCCGGTGACGTTGGTGCTCCAGTTGTTGTTGCCGTAGACCACGGTGATCGCCTGATTGACGGCGCCGGAGGCGGCGACGACGGAGTTGAGATTACGCAGCGCTTCGGCGTCGCTCAGTTCCAGCGGCGCGGCGGCACCGCGCGAGCCGCGCACGAAGCGCTGGCCGGGGCGCAGGATGAGCATGTTGCTGCCCAGGCTCTCGATCTGGGCGGTGATGCGCGCCGTGGTGCCGTTGCCGATGGTGACCATGGTGATGACGGCGGCCACGCCGATGATGATGCCGAGCATGGTCAGCGCCGAGCGCAGCAGATTGCGGCGGATTTCGCGCAGCGCTAGTGAGAGTGTGCTCCACCACATCAGCCCTGTCCCTCGTTTTGAATATGGCCGTCGAGAAACTGTATCCGGCGCCCGGCATAGGCGGCGATGTCGGCCTCGTGGGTGACCATCACCACGGTCAGGCCGCGTTCTCGGTTCAGGCCGGTGAGCAGCGCCATAATCTCGTGACCGCGGGCGCTGTCCAGGTTGCCGGTGGGCTCGTCGGCCAGCAGCACGGCCGGCTCGCTGACCAGGGCGCGGGCGATGGCGACGCGCTGCTGCTGGCCGCCGGAGAGTTCCGCCGGGGTGTGGTGTTCGCGCCCCTCCAGTCCCACCGCCGTCAGGGCGGCGCGGGCGCGGTCATGGCGTGCGCGCGTGGGGATGCGGCGGTAGATCAGCGGCAGCTCCACATTCTCCAGTGCCGAGGTGCGCGCCAGCAGGTTGAAACCCTGGAACACGAAGCCGATGTAGTGGCGCCGCAGCAGGGCGCGCTGGTTGCGGTTGAGCCCTGAGACGGCGGTGCCCTGAAACAGGTAGTCACCGCTGCTCGGGGTGTCGAGACAGCCGAGGATGTTCATGCAGGTGGATTTGCCCGAGCCGCTGGGGCCCATCATGGCGACGAATTCGCCTGCCCCGATATGCAGATCAATGTCGCGCAGCGCCTGTACCGCCGCCGCGCCCTCGCCGTAGGTCTTGCCCAGCCCGCGCAGTTCGATCATCGCGCGGTATTGGCTACGTCCACGATCACCGCGCTGCCCGCTTGCAGGGTGTCGGAGAAGATCTGGGTCATGCGGCCGTCGCTGGGGCCGGTCTTGACTTCTACCGCCGTGGGTTGGCCGTTTTGCAGCTGCCACACCTGGTTCACCTTGCTGTCACGGCGCGCGCGGTCACGGGCGCCCCAGCGTGGGAAGAGCTGGTCCATAAAGCCGCCCTCGTCGGCGCTGGGCGCGGGCGGCGGCACGAAGCGCAGGGCGGCGTTGGGCGCCAGCAGGGCATCGTCGATCCGGGCCACGGTGATGTGGGCGGTGGCGGTCATGCCGGGGCGTAATAATAGTTCTTCGTTGTCGAGGCGCAGGATGGTCTCGTAACTCACCACGCCGCCTTCACTGATGGGCGCCAAGCGCACCTGGGCGATCTCGGCCGGGAAGACCCGCTCGCGGTAGGCGTCCACGGTGAAGGTGGCCGTCTGGCCTGCCTCCACCTTGCCGATATCGGCCTCGTCCACCGCCACGCGCAGCTCCATCTGGGTCAGGTTTTCGGCCAGGGTGAACAGCACCGGCGCCTGTAGCGAGGCGGCGACGGTCTGGCCCGGTTCGATCTGGCGCTTGAGCACGATGCCGTCGATGGGGGAGCGGATCACCGCCTTGGCCAGGCGGGTCTGCTCCACCTCCAGGGTGGCGCGGGCCTGGGAGACCTGGGCCTTGGCGCTGGCCAGATCAGCCTGGGCGCGGGCGTAGCCGGCCTGGGCGGCGTCCAGCTCCTGCGGCGGACAGAGCCCTTGCTTGGACAGTGTCTGGCAGCGCTTTAGTTTGAGATTGGTTTCGAGCACAGTGGCGTCGGCCTGCTGCACCCGCGCCTGGGCGACGTCCAGGGCGGCGCGCGCTTGCACCACGCGGGCGCGTTGTTCGTCGGTGTTGAGCCGCGCCAGCACCTGGTCTTTGCTGACGCGGTCGTTGAAGTCCACCAGTACCGTGTCGATGGTGCCCGAGACCTCGCTGCCCACGTCCACCTGATTGAGCGGTTCCAGGGTGCCGGTGGCAGTGACCTGCACGGTAAGATTGCCTCTTTCCACTTCAGAAGTGATGTAGCGCAGCGGGGCGGTCTCTTCACCAGTCCAGGTCCAAAAAGCGGTGACGAGAATGAGCAGGATGGCGACCGCGGCGATGAGCTTGCCACGGCGGCGCGGACGTTCCCGGGCCAAGAGTTTTTCGACGTCACTGTCGTTCGGTTTGGATTGGGTCATGTTTTATTTGTGCAGAGTTGGATAAACATCCGGGCGGCATTGGAGAGGGTCCGCTTGGGATGATGAACGATGCCCAGGCGGCGCTCAACCACGATATGACCGCTGCCCGCCGGGCGCAGTTCCGGCGCCAGCATGTTTTCCGGCAGCAGGCTCCAGCCCAGGCCCACCTGCACCAGCATCTTGATGGTCTCCAGATAGTGGGTCTCCAGGCGTGTCTCCAGCTGGCCCACGGCCAGGGTCTGGTCGATGAGGGCGCGGGTGTAGGTGCCGTGGGCGGGGAGGATGGCGGGATGTCCGGCCAGGGTCGTGGCGTCGATATGATCAGTATGGCTGAGCGGGTGTTCCGGGCTGGCGGCCAGTACCAGGCGGTCGGTCCAGACTTCGATCAGGGTTAACGGGGTGGCATTCGCGGGCGGCAGCGTGACCAGGGCCAGCTCCAGCGCGCCCTGTTCCACGGCGCGGCTGGCCTCTTCCGAATCCATGAAGCTGAGATCGAGCTGTACCTCGGGATATTGCCGGGTGTAGGCGTGCAATACCGGCGGCAGGCGGTGCAGACTGATGTGGTGGCTGGTGGCCAGTTTCAACGGCCCGCTGACGTCACCGCTGAGGTTATGGATGGCGCGGCGGCTGTCCTCGATCTCGTTGACGATACGTTGGGCGTGGCCGCGCAGGGCGCGGCCCGCTTCGGTGAGGCTCACCTGGCGGCCGATGCGGTCGAACAGCCGGGCGTCGAGTTGATTTTCCAGCGCAGCGATGCGTTTGCTCACCGCCGGCTGGGTCAGGTGCAGCGTCTTGGCCGCCTGGGAGAAGGAGGCGTGGTCGGCGACGGCCAGAAAGGCCTGCAGATCTTCGATATTCATCGATTAAATATATTCCAAATTGGAATGAATTGCATGAATAATATGAATTTGAGTTATCTTTTGTAGAGTCCTATCATGTCTCCATTGTGTTTTAACCGCAAAGGACCCCAAGTAACGCTAAGGGATCGAGGTTGTTTACTTAGCGCCCCTTCGCGTCCTTTGCGGTAAGAAAATCCAAGGAGAACATTTCAATGACCGGCAAGACCTTGTACGACAAATTGTGGGACGCCCACGTGGTGCGTCAGAACGACGACGGCAGTTGCCTTATCTATATAGACCGACAACTGGTGCATGAGGTGACCTCGCCTCAGGCCTTCGAGGGCTTGCGTCTGGCCGGGCGCAAACCGTGGCGCGCAGCCGCCAATTTGGCCACGCCCGATCACAACGTGCCCACCACTGACCGGGACAAGGGCATCACCGACCCTATTTCCAAGATTCAGGTGGAGACCCTGGATGCCAACTGCAACGAGTTCGGCATCACCGAATTCACCATGGCCGACCTGCGCCAGGGCATTGTCCACGTGGTGGGGCCGGAGCAGGGGGCGACCCTGCCGGGCATGACCGTGGTCTGCGGTGACTCCCATACCTCCACCCACGGCGCCCTGGGGGCCTTGGCCCACGGCATCGGCACCTCCGAGGTGGAGCACGTGCTGGCCACCCAGTGCCTGATCCAGAAGAAGTCCAAGAACATGCTGGTCAAGGTCAACGGCAAGGTCGGGCGGGGTGTCAGCGCCAAGGATATGGTGCTGGCGATTATCGGTGAGATCGGCACCGCCGGCGGTACCGGCTTCGCCATCGAGTTCGGCGGCGAGGCGATCATGGATCTCTCCGTCGAAGGGCGCATGACGGTCTGCAATATGGCCATCGAGGCCGGCGCCCGCGCCGGCATGGTGGCGGTGGACGCAAAGACCATCGAGTACGTCAAAGGCCGCCCCTACGCCCCCACGGCGGCGCAGTGGGAGGCCGCTGTGGCCGCCTGGCGCGATCTGCACAGCGATGCCGATGCGTCTTTCGATCGGGTGGTGGAATTGGATGCGGCGCAGATCCAACCGCAGGTCACCTGGGGTACCTCGCCCGAGATGGTGGCGCCGGTGGATGCCAGGGTCCCCGATCCCGCCGCCGAGAGTGATCCGGTCAAGCGCGGCGGTATCGAAAAAGCGCTGGTCTACATGGGGCTCAAGGCCAACATGCCCATCACCGGGATCAAGCTGGATCGCGTCTTTATCGGTTCCTGCACCAACGGCCGTATCGAGGACATGCGCGCCGCGGCGGCGGTGGCCAAGGGGCGCAAGGTGGCGGATTCGCTCAAGCAGGCCATGGTGGTGCCGGGCTCCGGCCTGGTGAAACAGCAGGCCGAGCAGGAGGGCCTGGACAAGATCTTCATCGCGGCCGGTTTCGAGTGGCGCGATCCGGGTTGCTCCATGTGTCTGGCCATGAACGCCGACCGCTTGGAGGCGGGTGAGCACTGCGCCTCCACCTCCAACCGCAACTTCGAAGGGCGGCAGGGCCAGGGTGGGCGCACTCATCTGGTGAGTCCGGCCATGGCGGCGGCCGCGGCCATCGCCGGTCATTTTGTCGATGTGCGGGATTTTGTTTAACCGCAAAGGACGCAAAGTAACGCAAAGGGATTGAAGGTTTTACTTAGCGAACCTTCGCGTCCTTCGCGGTTAAAAATAAATAAAGGATGAAACTATGGAAAAATTTACAACCTTGAACGGCCTGGTGGCGCCCTTGGATCGCGCCAATGTAGACACCGACGCCATCATCCCGAAACAGTTTTTGAAATCGATCAAACGCACAGGTTTCGGACCCAACCTGTTCGACGAGTGGCGTTATCTTGATCACGGCGAGCCGGGCATGGACAACAGCCAACGGCCGTTGAATCCGGACTTCGTGCTCAATCAGACCCGCTACCAAGGTGCGCGGGTGTTACTGACACGTGACAACTTCGGTTGCGGTTCGTCACGCGAACATGCCCCGTGGGCGTTGGAGGATTACGGTCTTCGCGCCATTATCGCGCCCAGCTTCGCCGATATTTTCTACAACAACTGTTTCAAAAACGGCATCCTGCCCATTGTTCTGGATACCAAGATTGTGGATCAGCTGTTCCGCGAGACCGAGGCCAATGAAGGTTATCAACTGACCATCGATCTGCCGGCGCAGACGGTGACCACACCCGCCGGCGAATCATTCGGCTTTGAGATCGATGAGTTCCGCAAATACTGCCTGCTCAACGGCCTGGATGACATCGGCCTGACCTTGCAGCAGGTGGATGACATCAAGGTCTACGAAGAGAAGCGCAAAGCCGAGGCGCCGTGGCTTTTTTAAATCTTATTTAAAGCTGGGAAATCAACGTTTGGGGTTTTTGCTCAATTTTAACGTGAATCATATGAAGGACGGCATTAGGCGGGTGGTTAATCAACTTTGACTTCGCGCTCCTTTGCGTCCTTCGCGGTAAAAAATGAAAGAGAGAAACAAATGACTAGTAAAATTGCAGTTCTGCCGGGTGACGGTATCGGCCCCGAGATCGTCCGCGAAGCTGTCAAAGTGATTGACGCATTGAAGGCCAACTACGGTCTGGATGTTGAAATGGAACAGGGTGCCATCGGCGGTGCCGGTTACGACGCCGCCGGTGATCCGCTGCCGGCCGCAACGCTTGAGCTGGCTAAGGCCTCCGATGCGATATTGTTGGGGGCCGTAGGCGGTCCCAAGTATGACCAGCTCGAACGCGACAAGCGCCCCGAGCGGGGCCTGTTGCGTATTCGTAAGGAGTTGAACTTATTCGCCAATCTGCGTCCGGCGCTGCTCTACCCTGAACTGGCCGAGGCCTCCACACTGAAGCCGGAAGTGGTCTCCGGTCTGGACATCATGATCGTGCGCGAACTGACCGGCGATATCTATTTCGGGCAGCCGCGCGGCATCGAGGAACGCAATGGCGAGCGGGTGGGGTTTAACACCATGCTCTATAGCGAGTCCGAGGTGCGCCGGGTGGCCCATGTGGCCTTCCAAATCGCCATGAAGCGCGGCAAAAAACTCTGCTCGGTGGAAAAGGCCAATGTGCTGGAGTGCAGTGAACTGTGGAAAGAGATCGTGATCGAAGTCGGTAAGAAGTACCCTCAGGTCGAGCTGAGCCACATGTATGTGGATAATGCCGCCATGCAGCTGGTGCGCGCGCCGAAACAGTTCGATGTCATCGTCACCGGTAATATCTTCGGTGATATTCTTTCAGATGCCGCTTCCATGCTCACTGGCTCCATCGGCATGCTGCCGTCGGCCTCGCTGGATGACAACGATAAAGGGATGTACGAGCCCATTCATGGTTCGGCCCCGGACATCGCCGGCCAGAATCTGGCCAATCCCCTGGCGACCATCCTGTCTGTGGCCATGATGTTGCGTTACACTTTCGGGGATGAGGCCGCCGCGCAGCGCATCGACGCCGCCGTGCGCCAGGTGCTGGCCGAGGGGTATAGGACAGCGGATATCTATTCCGAAGGTACGCAGCGGGTCAGTTGTGCCGAAATGGGCGATGCGGTGGTCGCGGCGCTCAGGTGATTACCCTCCGCTCGGCGGGCGCATTCCGGGCGGTAATAACTTCGAGGAACAGACAATGAAACGAGTTGGATTGATCGGATGGCGCGGCATGGTCGGCTCGGTGCTGATGCAGCGCATGCGCCAGGAAAACGATTTCGCCGACATCGAGCCGGTCTTTTTCACCACGTCGCAGGTAGGCCAGCCGGGCCCCGATGTGGGCAAGGACGTGCCGTCGCTCAAGGATGCCAACAGCATCGATGAATTGAAGGCCATGGACGTAATCATCTCCTGCCAGGGCGGTGACTATACCAAGGAGATCTACGCCCCGCTGCGCGCCGGCGGCTGGAACGGCTACTGGATCGACGCCGCCTCGGCGCTGCGTATGCAGGATGACAGCATCATCGTGCTCGATCCGGTCAACAAGGCGGTGATCAAGAACGGTCTGCACGATGGCATCAAGACCTATGTCGGCGGCAACTGCACGGTGAGCCTCATGCTGATGGCCATCGGCGGACTGTTCGCCAAAGAGCTGGTGGAGTGGGTGACGCCCATGACCTATCAGGCGGCTTCGGGTGCCGGGGCGCGTAACATGCGCGAGCTGATCCGGCAGATGGGTGCCATCCATGGCAATGTGGAGGATCTGCTCAACGATCCCGCCTCCGCCATTCTGGACATCGACAAACGCACCTCCGATTTCATTCGCTCCAGTGATTATCCGCTGCAGGACTGGCCGGTGCCGCTGGCCGGTTCTTTGATCCCCTGGATCGACGTAGCGCTGGAGTCGGGCCAGAGCAAAGAGGAATGGAAGGCCCAGGTGGAGACCAATAAGATCCTTGGGCTGAGCGATAACCCGGTGCCCATCGACGGGCTCTGTGTGCGCATCGGCGCCATGCGTTGCCACGCCCAGGCGCTGACCATCAAGATGACCCGCGACGTGCCCTTGGACGAGATCGGCGACATTCTGAGTGAGCATAATGATTGGGTGAAGGTGGTGCCGAACGAGAAAGAGGCCACCATGGCCGAGCTGACTCCGGCCGCCGTCACCGGCACCTTGGAGGTGCCCGTCGGGCGTATGCGCAAGCTGAATATGGGCAAGAGCTATCTGTCTGCGTTTACCGTTGGCGATCAATTGCTGTGGGGCGCGGCCGAGCCGCTGCGGCGCATGCTGCGCATTCTGCTGGAGCACTGATGTTGTAATGAGCAAATCCTATAACGTTGCGGTAGTCGGTTGCGATACGCTGGTGGGGGAGGCGGTACTCAATCTCCTGGAGGAGCGGGCCGTGCCCGTCGCCATGGTTCACGCCGTGGCGCTGGAAGGTGGCGGTCGCGTTGCTTTCAAGGGTAAACAGCTGAAGGTGGCGCCGCTTGCAGATTTCGATTTTTCTCAGGCTCAGTTGGCCTTCTTTTGCGCCGACGATGCGGTGGCCGAAGCCTATGTCGCCAAGGCGACGGCCGCCGGTTGTGTGGTGATCGACGACAGCCCCTGCTTTCGTCTGGAAGACGAAGTGCCGCTGGTGGTGCCGGAGGTCAACCCCGAGGCCTTGGCGGGATACGCCAAGCAGAAGCTTGTCGCCAATCCTGGCACCAATGCCACCCTGTTGACGACCGTGCTGAAACCGCTGCAGCAGGCCGCCGGTATCGCCCATGTCGATGTGGTGGCCTTGCAGGCGGTATCGGGCAAGGACAAGGCGGGTGTGGAGGAGCTGGCGCGGCAGGCGACGGCCATGTTCAACCTAAAGACGATCGAAAATAGCGTTTTTGACAAACAGATCGCCTTCAATCTGCTGCCGCAAATCGGTGCTATTCTGGACGACGGTTCAACTCGGGAAGAGGCCAAGCTGGCCTGGGAGGCGGCCAGGATTCTAGGCCAGGATGATCTGCCCCTGAACGCTACCTGTGTGCGGGTGCCGGTGTTCTACGGCCATGCGCTGGTGTTGCATGTCGAAACACAGCGGGATTTGAGTCTGGATGAAGCCCAGGCCCTGCTGCAAGCGGCGCCCGGCGTTACGCTTATGACCGAGCGGGAATACCCTACCGCTGTGAGCGAGGCGGCCGGCAACGACACGGTGTTTGTCGGCCGCCTGCGACGTGATCAGACCCGCCCCCGAGGTTTAGATTTGTGGGTGGTCGCCGATAACATCCGCAAGGGCGCCGCTCTAAATAGTATTCAGATTGCAGAATATTTGCTAAAAGACTATCTGGGGTGAGTTCCAGGGACGTGATCAAAGCTGTGTTTTGATTAACCAATGCCGATTTTTTGGTGCAGTTCAAAAAACGCAGCTAAATATTCAAAAAAACTGAACGATAGCCGTTATATAGCAAGGCTGGATGTGAAGTTGGGACGAATACAGGACGGGACACCATTGAGTAAGGGATTCAAGAAACGCAAATTGGCGATTGCTCTGAGCGCATGTATGGCGCTGTCGTCAGGGGTAGTCCATGCACTGGGGATGGGGGAAATCGAAGTCAATACCGCCCTCAACGAGCCGCTCGACGCCAAGATCAAACTCTTTTCCGCCACTCCCGACGAGCTGAACAGCTTGGAGGTGAAGTTGGCCTCCCAAGATGTCTTCAGCCGCATGGGTATCGATCAGGTCCCGGTGCTGCGCAACCTCCAATTCCAACTCGTCAGCGAAGGTCAGGGCGCGCCGTATATTAAGGTGTCGTCTGCCCGCCCGGTCAAAGAACCGTTTCTGGATTTTATCCTCGCCGTCCAATGGGCCAGCGGCCAGATGATGCGCGAATATACTTTGTTGCTGGATCCGCCGGTGTTTGAGCGGGATCAGCAGGTCGGCCGCGTCAGCGCCGCCACCACCCAACCGTCGCAGGTCGTACGCGAACAAGCCCCGGCTGCCGCGCCCCAATCGCGTATCACTCCGCCGGGAAGCTATGGCCCGACTGCGCGCACCGACACCCTCTGGGCCATCGCCCAGGACATGCGGCCCAATAATTCGATCAGTGTGCCGCAGATGATGATCGCGCTGCTGAAGGAAAATCCCGAGGCCTTCGAGGATAATAATATCAATAACCTCAAGGCCGGCTATGTGCTGCGTCAGCCCGAGATGGACGTGATTACCGCCTTGAGCGAGCGCGCGGCCGCCGCCGAATCCAATCGCCAGTACCAGCAATGGCAGGCAGCCAGGGGTCAGGCACCGGCCCCCACCGGTCGTCAGCAGCGCGTTGCTGAGTCCACGGCTGCGCCCGCCGCCGAAGCCGCCGCGCCGGCGGCCGTTGCGGCGCCGCAGGCCGAGCCCCAGGGTCGGCTGCAACTGCTGAGCCCGGATGAGGAGGCGCGTATTCGCGCCGGTGTCGGCTCCGGTACCGCGGGTGGTGAAGCCAGCGAATCCTTGCGTCAGCAGCTGGCCATCGCCCAAGAGACCGCCGAAGCCACACGTCAGGAAAACGCCGAGCTGCGCGGACGTCTCGATGAGCTGGAGCAACAACTCCAGTCAGTTCAAAAACTACTGACTCTGCAGGATGATACGCTCGGAGCCTTGCAGGCCGAGGCGCGGCAAGATGAACAACAGCCCCAGGCTGCGGCCCCTGCGGCCGAGCAGCCCGGCGAGGTGCCGACGGCACAACAGCCCGCCGAGCCGGCAGAGACGTCCTTGTTGGATGAAGTGCTGGCCAATCCCACTTATATGTATGCCGGCGGCGGTCTGCTGATCCTGTTGTTGCTGGTGGCGCTGATGATGCGTCGCCGTCGCCAGGACGATGACCATGACTTTACTGTGATGACGCCGGTGGCGGCGCCAGAAACTAAGACGACCGACAAGGCGTCCGCCGATGCCGCCGCCGCATCAGCCGCAGGGGTTGCCCCGGTTGCGGCGGCTGCATCCGCCGCCGCGGATGCTGAAGAAGAGGTCGCCATCGGCGATATCGGCGGTGGGCTGGGGACCATTCAGGCGGAAGAAAGCGAAATCGATCCCATCGCCGAGGCTGATGTCTATCTGGCCTATCGTCGATATGAGCAGGCCGAGGCCTTGCTCAAGGAGGCGATCAGCGCCGATTCCGAGCGCCACGAACTGAAGCTCAAGCTGCTTGAAATCTATCATGCCACCAAGGATGTGGATTCCTTTGAGGCCCAGGCCGAGTCCCTATATGCCGCCTTGGGCGGTCAAAATGCAGGGTTGTGGGCCCAGGCGGTGGAAATGGGACGTGAATTATTGCCGGCGCATCCGCTGTTCGCCGAAGGCGGTGCCAATGAGGCGGGCGGTGATGTTGAGCTTGGCATCGAGCCCGCCGACGGCGGCGAACAGTTCAATTTTGATGATGAGCAGCAGGCATTGTCGCAGGATAGCGATGCTTTGAGTGATGAAGACCTTGCCGGTAGCTTGGGCCTTGGCGGTTTAGGCGATCCGGATGAGGATATGGCTGAAGCCGCGGATCGCGCCAAACCTAAAGACGCCGCAGCCGAAAGCCTGGACGATCTGGGCGACCTGGATCTGGACCTCGATCTGGAGAGCGGCAATCTGGATTTGGACGCCGACACGCGCAGCGACAAACTCGCCGGCGCCGAGCCGGAAACGGATGAGCTCGCTCTGGGCGGTGAGGCGCTGGACGATCTAGGTGCAGCGCATGATTCCTTGGATGGATTGCCGGGTGTTGCAGCAGACGAGTCGGCCACGGCTGATGACAGTTTCAACCTGGCTGCCGAGCTGACTGGCGAGTCCGAAGCAGATATCCCGGTGCTGGATACCGAGCTGGAAGATTTCAGCGTCGATAAGGCCGAGGAAGACGCGGGTCGGGCGGAGACCTTGGACGATTCGGAAGCCGCCAAGTTGGATGCGGATGAGTCCGAATTACCAGCGCAGGCGGGCTTGTCCCTGGCGGGCGATGACGGACATCTGGACGACAGCGAAAACCCGTATGCCAATGTCGACGTCAATTCCTTTGCCTCGGAAGAAAGCAAGGATTGGCAGGTCGAGGCCGCCCAGTCGGTGTTTCATACGCATGAAGTGACCAGCGAGACCGACGGCCTGCTCGATAGCGCCAGAAAAAAGGCGGAACCCGATAACAGCATCGCGATGGACCCACTTGCCGAGCCGCAGACCGAGACGTCCGCTGAAGCAGATGACGCTGAAATTACCGAGGCCAGGCAAGAGGATGCGGAAGACGAGTTTATCGATCCGCTGGCCGATCTCAGTGAAATGGATTTCGGTAATCTGGCGGACGAGGATAATGACGACATTTTCGACAATTCTGACGATATGATCGGCACCAAGTTGGATCTCGCTAAAGCCTATATCGATATGGGCGATCAAGACGGGGCACGCTCCATTCTGGACGAAGTTGTCGAGGAGGGCGACGACGATCAGCGCCAGGAAGCGGAGCAATTAAAGCAGCAAATTTCCTAATCTCGTTTCGCTCCCGATGAGCCGTGAAACCGGATGGTACAGCAATGTGCATCCGGTTTTGCGCATTGTCAGCTTTGTGATTTTTAGCCTCTTTCTCGCGTTAGGCAATCCCGCCCAGCTGGTTGCCGCCGCCATGATTGTAGTGCTGTTATTCGCGACCGCCGGTCGTGATAGCATTGCCGGGCTGTGGAAAACCCTGCTGCGAATGCGTTGGTTTTTATTGTCCATACTCATTATTTATGCCTGGATGACGCCCGGGCCGCCATTGTTCCCGACGCCGGACTATTCTGCCTGGCTACCGACCACCACGGGTTTGATTGAGGGTGTCCGGCGCCTGCTGGCGTTGGCGCTGATCGTGGCGGCAGTACATTGGTTGTTATTCGTGACACCGCAACATCAATTGGTATCGGCGCTTTACTGGCTGGCCTTGCCGGCACGGCTATTGGGGATATCGCGCGAACGCGTTGCGGTGCGCGTGGCGCTGATTTTGAGACGCGTCGTGCAGGTGCAGGAATTGGTTGAGCGGCAGGTGAAACAGGCGGGCGTGTCCAAGGGGGATGTGCGCGGCTACGCTAAGGTGAGCGCGGGGCTGGTGGAGCAGGTCATCGTGCGGGCGGAACATACACCCTGTGAGTCGGTGGAGATTGCCGTCAGCGATCGACCGCCGCTGTGGCAGTGGATTTGGCCTGCGCTACTCACCACTTTGCTGATGTTGACGGGAGGGCTTGCGACTCTCTAGCCCGCTACCGTGCGTAGCGAGGCGTTTCAAGGATGCGGCATGGCGGGTTATTACAAGCGAGGCGCGCGCATACTTGATAGTCTGTCGAGCACTCTGAGCGCGTAAAAGCCCGCCGGGACGTGCCATTGGGCCATTCCCCCAGCAGGGGGGCTCCGGACTAAGCCTTTTTGCGCAGCACCACGGCGGCCAGCGGCGGCAGGGTCATGACGATGGAGTGATCCTTGTTCATCCAGGCCAGGGGTTCGCTCGGGACGTATTGGCCGTTGCCCATGTTGCTGCCGCCGTAGTATTCCGAGTCACTGTTGAAAATCTCTTCGTAGACACCCTCAAACGGCACGCCCAGTCGATACCCTTGGCGTGGAATGGGCGTGAAATTAAGTGCCACCAGCACGATTTCATCGCCGTCGCGACGCAGATAGGTCAATACCGACTGGGCGGCATCGTTGCAGTCAACCCATTCGAATCCCTCGCTTTCAAAGTCATGACGGTAAAGCGCCGGCGTGTTGCGGTAAAGCTGATTCAAGTCGCCTACCAATTTCTTGACACCCTGGTGCAGCGGATAGTCGAGCACATACCAGTCTAAGGGCGCATCGGCATTCCATTCGTTGCCCTGGCCGAACTCACAGCCCATGAAGAGTAGTTTCTTGCCCGGATGGGTGAACATATAGGCGTACAGTAGGCGCAGGTTGGCGAAGCGCTGCCATTCGTCTCCCGGCATTTTATAAAGCATGGATGCCTTGCCGTGGACCACCTCGTCATGCGAGAAGGGCAGGATAAAGTTTTCCGTAAATGCATACAGCAGGCTGAAGGTCAGCACGCCGTGGTGATAATGGCGGTGGATAGGATCCTTGCTCATGTATTCCAGCGTGTCATTCATCCAGCCCATGTTCCACTTCATGCTGTAGCCGAGTCCGCCCACGTAGATAGGGCGTGACACCATGGGCCATGAGGTGGATTCCTCCGCCATCATCAGACTGCCGGGGTGTTTTTCGTGGGTGACCTCGTTGAGCTGACGAATGAATTTGATGGCATCCAGATTTTCGTTGCCGCCGTACTTGTTGGGTATCCATTCGCCTTCATCGCGCGAATAGTCGAGATACAGCATGGAGGCGACGGCATCGACACGCAGGCCGTCAATATGAAACTCCTCCAGCCAATACAAGGCGCTGGAGAAGAGAAAATTCAATACTTCGTTGCGGCCGTAATTGAAGATCAGGGTGCCCCAGTCACGGTGTTCCCCCAGGCGCGGATCTTCGTGTTCGTACAGGGCGCTGCCGTCGAAGCGCGCCAGAGCGAAGGCGTCCTTGGGGAAATGGCCGGGCGCCCAGTCCAGAAACACACCGATGTCGTTGGCGTGCAGGTAGTCGACAAAAAATCTGAAGTCGTCGGGTGAACCGAAGCGGCTGGTGGGGGCGTAGTAGCCGGTGGTCTGATAGCCCCAAGAACCGTCGTAGGGGTGTTCGGTGACCGGCAGCAGTTCAATATGGGTAAATCCCATCTCTTTGACATAATCCACCAGCCGTACGGCCAGATCGCGGTAGTTGAGAAAACCGCCGTGCTCGTCCTTCTGCCAGGAGCCGAGATGAACCTCGTAGATGGACATGGGCTCACGCAGCCAATCGCGCTGGCCGCGATGCTCCATCCAGGCGCCATCGTTCCATTGGTGTTCGCTGTCGCCGACCACAATCGAGGCCGTGCCGGGGCGCAATTCAAATTGGCGACCGTAGGGATCGGCCTTGAGTAAAATCTGGCCACCGATGCGGGAGCGGATTTCGAATTTGTATAGGGCGCCCACATCCAGCCCGGGAATGAACAGCTCCCACACGCCGGATCCGCCGCGCACGCGCATGGGGTGGCAACGACCGTCCCAGTGGTTGAAGTCGCCCACCACACTGATACGTTCCGCATTCGGGGCCCAGGTGGCGAACAGCACCCCCTGGACGCCATCGATCTCCTTCGGCCGTGCGCCGAGAAAATGATAGGCGTGCCAATGTTTGCCCTCGCCGAATAAGTAGAGGTCGAATTCCGGCAGCACCGGTTCAAAGCAGTAGGGATCATGCGCGATATGCGTCTGATTTTGGGCGTCTTGCCAGGCCAGGCGATAGTGTCTCGGCAGCTCGCTGGCATTACCGCGCCATTCGAATAGATCGCTGTCGCCGACGCGTTCCAGTTGGTATTGGGTGTCGGCCAGGCGCACTTCCGTGGCACGCGGAATGAAGGCGCGAACGATGTCTTCATCCCCCTCGGTATGGCGTCCCAAAACCGAAAACGGATCGTGATGATTGGCATTGAGAATGCGCTGAAGATCAGGTGTGATTTGTGCTGCTTTCTTGGTAGCCATTCTGAATGATCGCCGTTATAGTAGTTGAATCGATGATAACATAGGTAATCTGCTTCGATAGCTCAAGAGGTGTGTAATAATCCGGCAATACCGGCTGTCGAAGCGAGCCTAAACTACTGCATGAGAGGGGTGGAGATATGTCACATGACGATGCGCGTTTTGTCAGTCGATTAACTCGCGATACGCTCGCCCTCATTCTGGCAGGGGGGCGTGGAACCCGACTTAAACAGTTAACTACTTGGCGGGTCAAGCCCGCGGTGCCATTCGGCGGCAAGTTCAGGATCATCGATTTCCCGCTGTCAAATTGTATCAATTCAGGCATCCGCCGCATCGGCGTACTGACACAATACAAGTCCCATTCGCTGCTGCGTCACATCCAGCAGGGCTGGGGTTATTTCCGCGGCGAATTCGGCGAATTTATCGAGCTGCTGCCGGCGCAGCAGCGCATACAGGAATCCTGGTATGCCGGCACCGCGGACGCGGTGTATCAGAACATTGACATCATTCGTGCGCATAATCCCGAATATGTATTGGTGCTGGCGGGTGATCATATCTACAAAATGGACTACGGCCCCATGTTGGCCCATCACGCGGAAAACGACGCGGATATGACCATCGGTTGTCTCGAAGTGCCGCGCATGGAGGCCACGGCCTTCGGCGTGATGAGTGTGGATACAGAGGGACGTATTGTCGATTTCAATGAAAAGCCGGAAAACCCGGAATCAGTACCGGGACACGACGATATCGCACTGGCGTCCATGGGTATCTATATTTTTAATACGCGCTTTCTTTACGAGCAACTGATTCGCGATGCCGACGATCCCGGCTCAAGTCACGACTTCGGTCATAACATCATTCCGGACGTGATCGAGCATTATCGCGTCTACTCCTATTCGTTCCGTGATGTGCAGTCGGCGCGTCAGGGATACTGGCGTGACGTGGGTACGGTGGACGCCTTTTGGTCGGCCAACCTGGAGCTGATTGATGTCACGCCGGAATTGAATCTGTACGACCGTCAATGGCCCATCTGGACCTACCAGGAACAGCTGCCGCCGGCCAAGTTTGTATTCGATGATGAAGGACGGCGCGGCCAGGCCATCGACTCCATGGTCTCCGGCGGTTGTTTGATATCGGGGGCGACGGTACGCCGTTCCTTGCTGTTCTCTAACGTACATGTACATTCCTATTCCGAGGTCCACGAGTCCGTGATCTTGCCGGATGTGGACGTGGGCGAAAACTGCCGTATCCATAAGGCCATCATCGACAAGGGCTGCAAGATACCGCCTGGCACAGTCATCGGCGAAGACCCCAAGGCGGATGCCGAACGCTTCCATGTCAGCGAAGGCGGGGTGGTATTGGTAGTGCCGGAAATGCTAGGACAAGAATTGCATCATGTCCGCTGATTCCCGGCTCAAGGTGGTGCTGTGCTGGCACATGCACCAGCCCAATTATTTCGATCCTACCGCTGATCAATACATCCTACCCTGGACCTATTTGCACGCCATCAAAGACTATGTCGATATGGCGGCGCATCTGGAAGAGGTGCCGGCGGCCAAGGCGGTGGTCAACTTCGTGCCCATCCTGTTGGAGCAGCTCGACGACTACGCCCAACAGACGGCCGCATTTTTGCGCGAAGGCGAAGCCATACAGGACCCACTGTTATCGGCCTTGGTCAGTCCCACCCTGCCGGACGAGCCCGAGCAGCGCATCGGTTTGGTCAAGACCTGTCTGCGCGCTAACGAAACCACCATCATCAAGCGTTTTCCTCAGTACCAGCGTCTCGCCGACATGGCCAAGCGCTTGTTGGATAGGCCGGATGAATGGATGTATCTCAACAGCCAGTACCTTGCGGATATCGTCACCTGGTATCACCTGGGCTGGATGGGTGAGACCGTGCGGCGCCGCGATGCGCGCATCAAGGCCCTTATGGAGAAAGGTTGCGGTTTCAGTCTGCACGAGCGCCACACATTGATGGTGGTGATCAGTGAATTGCTCGGCGGCGTTATCGATCGCTATCGGCGTCTGGTCGAGCGCGGCCAGGTGGAACTATCCTTCACGCCCTACGCCCACCCCATCGTGCCCCTGCTGCTGGATCTCAAAAGTACCCGCGAGGCCATGCCCGACGCCCCGCTGCCGCTGGCGGACAGCTATCCGGGCGGCGCGGCCCGCGCCCGCTGGCACATCGAAAAAGGCCTGCAGACCTTTGAGCATTATTTCGGTTTCCGGCCCCAGGGCTGCTGGCCCTCGGAAGGGTCGGTCAGCATGGACGCTCTGGCTTTGTTGGACACGTATGAGCTGCGCTGGAGCGCCAGCGGTGAGAGCGTGCTGCGCAACAGTCTCAACCTGGAACAGACGCCGGTGGAATTGCGTAAGGCGCAGACTGTCCACCGCGCCTATCGGCCCGAAGGGCAGCAGATCGCCTGTTTTTTCCGCGATGACGGTCTGTCCGACTGTATCGGTTTCAAATATTCCAATTGGCATGCCGATGATGCGGTGGCCGATCTCGCCCATCATCTGGAAAACATCGCGGCGGCCAATGCCGGCAAGCCGGATGCGGTGGTGTCCATCATTCTCGACGGCGAAAACGCCTGGGAATACTTTCCCGAAAACGGCTACTACTTTCTCAGCGCCCTTTATCAGCAATTGTCCGCCAACAAGACGTTTCAGCTGAGCACCTTCTCCGAGTGTCTGGACGATCATGAGCCCGCCGCGGCCCAACTGCCGCATATCGTGGCCGGTAGTTGGGTCTATGGCACCTTTTCCACTTGGATAGGCGAGGCGGACAAGAACCGCGGCTGGGATATGTTGGTGGAGGCCAAGCGTTGCTTCGATCACGTCGTGGCTGCCGACCAATTGCCGGATGAACAGCTGCGCAAGGCCGAGCACCAGTTGGCCATTTGCGAAGGGTCGGACTGGTTTTGGTGGTTCGGTGATTACAATCCCGCCGAGGCGGTGCGCGATTTCGAGCGCCTCTATCGTCTGCAGTTGGCCACGCTTTATCAAATACTGGGGCATGAACCGCCCGAGTATCTGTCCCATGCCTTTACCCACGGCGGCGGTGCGCCTGCGGCCGGCGGGGTTATGCGCCAGGGCAAGGGAGGCTAGTTGGATACACCACTGAGCCGTCGTCGTGCCGGTGTCCTGCTGCACCCCACCTCGCTGCCCGGCGGTATAGGTGGCGGTGATCTGGGTCCGGATGCCTATCGCTTTGTCGATTTTCTCGCCGCCGGCGGCGTCAGCGTGTGGCAGATGTTACCGCTGGTGCCCACCCACGGCGATCTATCGCCCTATCAGGGTCTGTCGGTGCATGCCGGCAATCCCCTGCTGATCAGTCTGTCCTTGCTGCGGGAATGGGGCTGGTTGTCGGAGGGGGCGGCGCCGCCCGAAGGCGATGACTTTATCGACTATCGTCTTGCCATGCTCAAGCAGGCCCACCAGGGGTTTCTCGCCCAGGCCGATGCCGGGGCGCGCGACGAGCTGAAGCAATTTATCTCGCGTAACAGCCATTGGCTGCAAGACTATGCCCTGTTTCAGGCCATCCGCCAGTCACAGGGTCACGGCCACTGGCTTGATTGGCCCGAGGCGCTGCGCGATCGCGCGCCCGAGGCCTTGGCGCAGGCGGAGACCAAACTGGCCGACAGCATCGAGCACATCCGTTTCGAGCAGTTCGTATTTTTCCGCCAGTGGCGTCTGTTGCACGACTATGCGCGCCGCCATGGCGTGTTTCTGTTCGGTGACATGCCCATTTTTGTCGCCCACGACAGCGCCGAGGTGTGGGCCCATCGTGAATACTTCACCCTCGATAGCCACGGCCGGGCTGAAGTGGTGGCCGGCGTGCCGCCCGATTATTTTTCCGAGACCGGGCAACGCTGGGGCAATCCCCATTATCGCTGGGAGCGTATGCACGCCGACGGCTTCAGCTGGTGGAAGCAACGCATGGCCACCCAGCTGTCTATGTTCGACTGGGTGCGCATCGATCACTTTCGTGGCTTTGAGTCCTCCTGGGAGATTCCTGCCGCGGAGGAGACCGCTATTAACGGCCATTGGGTCGAAGCGCCGGGCGACGAGTTGTTCGAGGCCCTGCATCAGGAGTTCGACCCCCTGCCCTTGGTGGCCGAAGACCTGGGCACCATCACGCCTGAAGTGGAGGCGCTGCGTAAAAAATATGCCTTGCCGGGGATGAAAATCCTGCAATTCGCCTTCGGCGGCGATGCCGACAATCCCTACCTGCCCCACAACCAGACGGTGGACAGCGTGGTCTATACCGGTACCCACGACAACGATACCACCCTAGGCTGGTACGACGCCCTGCCCGCCGAGACCCGCAATCATGTCGACGACTACCTGGGATATCCCGCCGAGGCCATGCCCTGGCCGCTGATCCGTACGGCACTGGCCTCAGTGGCCTGTCTCGCCATCGTCCCCATGCAGGACCTGTTGAAGCTCGACGGCGCACACCGCATGAACACGCCCGGCACGCAGGCGGGTGATAATTGGCGTTGGCGCTTTGAATGGGGGCAAGTGGACACGGATCTGGCGCCGCAACTCAGGGCGCTGGTGCGGCAATACGGGCGCGAATAAGCCCGTCAATTGTTCCGCATCAAAGATGGTGCCGGGAGCGAGAATCGAACTCGCACTCTGTTACCAGAACCAGATTTTGAGTCTGGCGCGTCTACCAGTTCCGCCATCCCGGCTTAGCCCACATTTCTCACCATGATCCGCGGCAAGACGCGTGGGCCGAATGAAGGGCCGTAGTATACCCGAATCTTGGTGATCGGCAAGTCGCCGTCGGGGTGAGAAACTGGTACCATCGCCCGCCATGCAACGCAGCGATTTTCATTACGATTTGCCCCCGCGGCTGATCGCCCAGCACCCCTTGGCCGAGCGCGGCGCCAGCCGTTTGTTGGTGCTCGACGGTATGACAGGTGCGCTGGCCGACCGTCGCTTCGCGGATATCGTCGAGTATCTGCAGCCGGGCGATGTGCTGGTCTTTAACGACACCCGGGTCATTCCGGCACGTTTGTTCGGCAACAAGGAAAGCGGCGGGCGCGTCGAGGTGCTGGTAGAGCGCATCCTGGACGCACACCGGGTGCTGGCCCATGTGCGTGCCAGCAAGGCACCCCAGCCCGGCACCCGCCTGCTGCTGGAAGACACAGTCGAGGCCGAAGTGACGGGGCGTCGCGACGACCTGTTCGAGCTGTGCTTTCTGGATCAGCGCCCGGTGTCGGAGATCCTCGAAGCGGTGGGCCACATGCCCCTGCCACCTTATATAGAGCGTGCGGACGAGGCCGACGACCAGCGCCGCTATCAAACCGTCTATGCCCGTCGCCCCGGCGCCGTGGCGGCGCCCACCGCGGGGCTGCATTTCGACGAGGTCCTGCTGGAACAGCTGCGCGCCCGGGGCATCGAGACCGTCTTTGTCACCCTGCATGTAGGCGCGGGTACCTTCCAGCCGGTGCGCGTGGACGACCTCGCTGAACACAAGATGCACGCCGAATATGTGGAGGTCAGCGCCGCCGCCGCGGCAGCCATCAAGCGGGCGCGCGCCGCCGGCGGGCGGGTAGTGGCGGTGGGGACCACCGCGGTGCGCAGTCTTGAGGCGGCGGCACATAGCGGCGTGTTGCAGGCCTTCAGCGGTGAGACCCGGCTGTTCATTACGCCCGGCTATCAGTTCAAAGCGGTGGATCTGCTGATTACCAACTTCCACTTGCCGGAATCAACGCTGTTGATGCTGGTCTCCGCCCTGGGCGGCTATGCGCAGGTCATGGCGGCCTATGCGCACGCGGTGGACCAGGAATATCGGTTTTTCAGTTACGGCGATGCCATGCTGGTGATGCCGGCGCCGCAGGCCTTGGCGGGACAATGAAAGCCAAGCTATGAAATTCGATCTATTGACATCAGACGGCGCGGCCCGGCGCGGTACATTGAACTTTGCGCGCGGCACGGTGCAGACCCCCGCCTTCATGCCGGTGGGCACCTACGGCACGGTGAAGGCCATGACGCCGGAGGAACTGAGCGAGCTGGGCGCCGAGATCATCCTCGGCAACACCTTTCATCTCATGCTGCGCCCCGGTACCGAGATCATCCGCGCCCATGGCGATCTGCACGATTTCATGCATTGGCAGGGTCCCATTCTCACCGACTCGGGTGGTTTTCAGGTGTTCAGCCTGGGCGAAATGAGAAAGATCACCGAGGCCGGGGTTACCTTCCGCTCGCCGGTCAACGGCGACAAGGTGTTTCTGGATCCGGAGCGTTCCATGCAAGTGCAGCGTGCGCTGGGCGCGGACATCGTCATGATCTTCGATGAATGCACCCCCTATCCGGCCAGCGAGCAGCAGGCGCGCGCGTCCATGGAGCTGTCGTTGCGCTGGGCCGCACGCAGCCGCACGGCCCACGGCGACAATCCCGCCGCCCTGTTCGGCATCATCCAGGGCGGTATGTATCCCGAGCTACGCGCCGTTTCACTCGACGGCCTGGTCGAGATCGGCTTCGACGGCTATGCCATCGGCGGTCTGTCGGTGGGGGAGAGCGAGGCGGAGCGCATCATGATCCTGGATCATCTGCAGCCCCGGTTGCCGCTGGACAAGCCGCGCTACCTGATGGGGGTGGGACGGCCCGAGGACATCGTCGAGGCCGTGCGCCGCGGTGTGGACATGTTCGACTGCGTCATGCCGACGCGCAACGCCCGCAACGGCCACTTGTTCACTCAGCAGGGCGAAATCCGTATCCGCAACGCCCGCTACGAACACGACACCCGGCCGCTGGACGAGGCCTGCGGCTGTTATACCTGCCGCAACTACAGCCGCGCCTACTTGCGTCATTTGGACAAGTGCCGCGAGATCCTCGGCTCGCGCCTCAATACCATCCACAATCTCTATTACTATCAGGAATTGATGCGCGACTTGCGAGACGCCATCGAGGCGGGCGAGCTGGAAGACTTCGTCACCCGATTCTATGCCAAACGGCTGGCGGGTATGTCATAATGTGCGCCTTTATTTGCCGCGCCCCGGGGCGGAAACAATTCTGTAAGCAAACACTTGGAGAACAATAATGAGTTTCTTTATCTCTGACGCCATGGCCCAGCAGGCCCCCGCCGCAGGCGCCGGCGAGCCCGGCATGATCAACTTCATCTTCCTGATCGTGCTGTTTCTGATCTTCTACTTCCTATTGCTGCGGCCGCAGATGAAGCGCGCCAAGGAACACAAGAAGATGACCGAGGCGCTGGCCAAGAACGACGAAGTGGTCACCAGCGGCGGCATCGCCGGCAAGATCGCCAAGGTGGACGACAGCTTCATCACCCTGCAGATCGCCGAAGGGGTCGAGGTGCAGGTGCAGAAAAACGCCATCAGCTCCCTGTTGCCCAAGGGAAGCGTGAAAGTCTGATCGATAACACAGCAAGTTTGGGGCAATGCCAATATGATTAATCAGTACCCGTGGTGGAAAAATCTGCTGATCGTCGTCGTGATCGCGGTCGGCGCGCTGTATGCCTTGCCGAACCTTTACGGCGAGGATCCGGCATTGCAGATCTCGTCCAGCGGCGCCGCCGATATTACCGATATCACCCTTGCCGATGTGCGCGGCGAGCTGCAGCGCAGTGGTATTGATCCGGTCTCTATCGATCTCGAGCCGCAAGGCTTGGTGGTGCGCTTTGCCAACACCGAAGATCAGCTCGAGGCACGCGACCGTCTCGGTCTTGCCATGGCGGATGATTACACGATTGCCCTGAACCTGGCGCCGGCCACTCCCGATTGGCTGCGCAAGCTCAACGCCCTGCCCATGTACCTGGGTCTGGATCTGCGCGGCGGTGTGCACTTTTTGATGGAGGTGGATACGGATGCCGCGGTAGAGATGGCGGAAGAGCGTTATGTCGATGACTTCCGCGCACTGTTGCGTGAAAACCGGGTGCGTTATCTGACCGTCAGCCGCACCTCCGAGGACGGGGTGGATATCAAATTCCGCAGCGCCGAGGAGCAGCAGCAAGGCCTGAGTCTTATCCGCAAGGAGTTTCGCAACCTGCTGTTGGATGACGAGCAGCGCGGTGACGCCTTCTATGTCAACGCCCGCCTCTCGGAAGACGAGATGCGCGAGACACGCAAGTTCGCCGTACAGCAGAACGTCACCACCCTGCGTAACCGCGTCAACGAACTCGGCGTCGCCGAACCGCTCATCCAGCGCCAGGGTGAAAACCGCATCGTGGTGCAGTTGCCCGGGGTGCAGGATCCCGCCCGCGCCAAGGAGATCCTGGGCGCAACGGCGACCTTGGAATTCCGCCTGGCGGACGAGGGCGGCAATGTCCAGGACGCCCTGGCCGGGCGTGTGCCGGCCGGTTCCAGGCTCTACAAGGAGCGCGGCGGCAATCCGGTGTTGCTGAAGAAGAGTGTCATCATCACCGGCGACGCTATCACCGATGCCGCCTCCGGGATTGATTCGCGCGACGGCAGCCCGGCGGTGTTCATCACCCTGGACGGCAAGGGCGCCAAGAAGATGCACAACGTCACCAAGGAGGCGGTGGGCAAGACCATGGCGGTGGTGTTCATCGAGCAGAAGACCGACACCAAACGGGTCGGCGATGAGCTGGTTAAGACTAAGCGCAAGGTGGAGGAGGTGATCAGCCTGGCCACCATCCGCGAGCCGCTCAGCAAACGTTTCCAGATCACCGGCCTGGACAACACCGATGAGGCGCGCACCTTGGCCTTGCTGCTGCGCGCCGGTGCCCTGTCCGCGCCCGTCGAGATCATCGAGGAGCGCACCGTCGGCCCCAGCCTGGGGCAGGACAACATCGAAATGGGCTTCAAGTCGGTGGTGATCGGCTTCGTGCTGGTGCTGATCTTCATGGCGATCTACTACAAGATATTCGGCCTGGTGGCTAACCTGGCATTGACCTTGAATCTGGTGCTGATAATCGCCGTGCTCTCCATGCTGCAGGCCACCCTGACCCTGCCCGGTATCGCCGGCATCGTGCTCACCGTGGGTATGGCGGTGGATGCCAATGTACTGATCTTTCAGCGCATCCGCGAAGAGCTGAAAAACGGCAACTCGCCCCAGGCCAGCATCCATGCCGGTTACGGCAAAGCGGTATCAACCATCGCCGACGCCAATATCACCACCCTGATCGCGGCGGTAGTGCTGTTCGGCTTGGGTACCGGTCCCATCAAGGGCTTCGCCGTAACCCTGTCCATCGGCATCATCACCTCCATGTTCACCGCCATTATGGTGACCCGCGCCGTGATCAATGTGATCTATGGCGGCAAGCGGGTCGCCAAGCTCTCTATTTGAGTCGGGAACGGAACCAGAATTTAGGACGCAAACGATGAACAACCTGGCAGCACAGAACACTATCGATTTCATGAGTCGGCGCAATCTGGCATTGGCATTCTCCGCCGCACTGCTGCTGGTGTCGATCGCCTCGCTGGCCCTGCGCGGTCTCAATCTGGGCATCGATTTTACCGGCGGCACCCTGGTGGAGGTCGGTTATCCGGACACCGCCGATCTCACCGAGGTGCGCGCGGCGCTGGAGGCGGGCGGCTTCGAAGGAGCAGTGGTACAGCACTTCGGCACCTCGCAGGACGTGCTGATCCGGCTGTCGCCCAAGGTGACCGAGGGCTCGGCCGATATCAGTACTCGCATCCTCACCACCTTGCAAGGCGGTGGGCAGACGGTGGACCTGAGGCGGGTGGAATTCGTCGGGCCGCAGATCGGCGACGAGCTCACCGAGGATGGCGGCCTGGCCATGTTGGCGGCCCTGTTCGGTGTTTTGATCTATGTCTATTTTCGTTTCGAGATCCGTTTCTCGCTGGGGGCGGTCATCGCCCTGATCCACGACGTGGTCATCACTATGGGTATTTTCTCGCTGTTTCAGTTCGAGTTTGATCTCTCGGTGCTGGCGGCGGTGCTGGCGGTGATCGGCTATTCCCTCAACGATACCATCGTGGTCTACGATCGTGTGCGCGAGAACTTTCGCAAGATGCGCAAGGGCACGCCCCTCGACATTGTTAATCGCTCCATCACCCAGACCCTGTCACGGACCCTGGTGACCTCCTTGACCACCCTTTTGGTATTGTTTGCCTTGTTTGTCTTTGGCGGCGAGATCATTCACGGCTTTTCCCGGGCGCTGATCATCGGCGTGGTGGTGGGGACCTACTCGTCTATCTACGTGGCCAGCAGCGCGGTGCTGATGCTGGGCGTGAGCAAGGCCGACCTGATGCCGGTGGAGAAAGAGGGCGCCGAGCTGGATAATGTTCCGTAGTTAGCGTCGCCGGGCGGGTCGAGAAGCGCCGCGTCGAACTGCACATCAAAGAATAAAACCAGTACGGCGCGTCATCACCGCGGGCCGGGTGTTTCACCCCGGGCTAATGGTTCGCGGCCCCGTCTTGCGCCCGATTCAACGCAGCGGCGAGATCACGACTCAGCGCGCCGACACAGCGACTCAATGCCCGTACCCGTGCTTCATAGTCGCCGCTGTCGGCGTCAATCACGTATTCGCGACTTTGCGGCGGATAGCGCATTTTCCTGCTGGGTTCGCTGAGTTCCCAGCGTGCGCTGAGCCGCGCGTGGTTCTGGGTGTTGACATCGAAGCGCCCGACCTTGAGACGTATCTGCACATCGGGTTGTACGCCCGAGTGCCAGGGATAGGTGTACACCTCCGCGTCGGGTATGTGCGTCGCCAGGGCCTGCGCCAGCACGCGCGCGAAATTGCTTTGCAGGGGCTCGGCCCAACGATGATATTCGGCCACCTGCAGGCTGTTGTCGCCGCTGCTGATGACGATTTCGTTACGGTCCAGGTAGGCCGGAAAATCGATGGGACCGAGACCGACAACGAGACGGTTCGGTGTCTGGATGGATGAGCTCGGCGCCGCGCTTGAACTGAGCAGGTAGTAATTCGAGGAGGGGGTGGTGCCGCAGGCGGCGAGGGCGCCAAGCAGTGTCAGCAACAGTGTGATACGGGCAGTGCGCATTATCGCTCTCCGGGATCGGGTTTGCCTTTTAACAAGGCCTCGGGATGCCTTTCCAGGGTGTCCGCCAACAGGCGTAGTGAACGGGCGGTCTTGGCCGCTGCCTCCAGGGCCTGGGTAAGCTGGAAATAGACCTGCGAATCGGGTGCGATGAGATTGCCGGCGGCGTCGGCAGCGGCCTGTATCTCGGCCAGGGTCGTGGCGGCGCTTTGGCTGAGGCGCTCGGCGTCGTCGTGCAGACGCCCGACCAGTCGAGTCGAGTCGTCGACCAAGACCTCGCCCGAGGCTATCAGCGCGCGGCTGGAGGCCAGCGTTGCGCGCATGTCGTCCAGCGTTGCGCGCAAATCGGCGGAGACCCGCGCCGCTTGCCCATCCAGTTGCTGGGCCAGGCGGCCGTATTGTTGCAATGTGGTGTCGAGCCGGGCGATGGCCTGGGGCAGGTCTTGGTTGTTGACCAGCTTGTCGATGCCGGCGATGGCGCCGGCAAAGTTGTCCAGCACCTGGTCGACGGGAAAGTCGTCCAGTTTGCGCGTCAATTGCTGGATTGGCGTGGGTATGGTGGGGATCTCTTGATATTGATCGACCGCGCCGACCAGTTCGATCGGCTTGTCCGGATGCATATCGAGCTGGATGGAGAGTTGGCCGGTGAGCAGGCTTTGCGTCTGCAGCTGGGCACGCAAGCCCTGCTGCACCATGTCGTCCATGCGCTGGACGCGCAGGGCGGTCATGTCCTCGCCGCTGATGAGTTTGACGCGTTGTACTTCCAGTTCGACATAGACCGGAATCATGACCTTCAGGCTGTCGGGGTCGAGCAGCAGGCCGATGTCGCTCACCGTGCCGATCTTGACGCCGCGAAAATAGACCGGCGCCCCCATGTCCAAGCCCTTCACCGAGCTGTCGAAAAACATGACAAAGCGATGTTTGTCACGTAATAAACCGCTGCCGAACAGTAAGGCCGCGGCCACGGCCAGGATGGCGGCACCGACGATGAACAGGCCGATGATGGTGGCATTGGCGCGCCGAGTCATACATTCTCCCGGTTGAGGAAGGCGTGCACGCGTGCGTCGTCGCAGGCGCGCTGGAGTTGTTTCGGATTGCCGCTGGCGATCATGGTCTTGGCCTCCGCGTCGAGGAAGATTGAATTGTCGCCGATGGCGAAGATGCTCGCCAGTTCATGGGTCACCACCACAATAGTAGTACCAAGATTGGCGCGCAGTTCAAGGATCAATTCATCCAGGCGGCGTGAGTTGACCGGGTCGAGGCCGGCCGACGGTTCGTCAAAAAACAGGAGTTCCGGGTCCAGCGCCATGGCGCGCGCCAGGCCGGCGCGCTTGCGCATGCCGCCGCTGATCTCGGCGGGATACAGCTCCTGGCAGCCGCTCAGGCCCACCAGCGCCAGCTTATAGTCCACCACATCGCGGATCTCCGCCACGCTGAGCTGGGTGTTTTCGTTCAGCGGCGTGGCGACGTTTTCAGCCAGGGTCAAGGAGCTGAACAGGGCGCCGCTTTGGAACAGCACGCCGAAACGGCGTTTGATCGTTTCCTGTTGCCCATGGCTGGCATGGCTGAACTTGCGTTGCTCGATAAACACCTCGCCCGTGGCTGGCGCTTGTAGTCCGATGAGATGACGCAATACGGTGCTCTTGCCGCTGCCGCTGCCGCCCATGATAATGAAGACCTCACCGCGCTGCACGCTGAATGTGAGCCCCTGCTGAATGATGCGATCGCCATAGGCGGCGGTAAGATCGCGCACTTCGATATGGGGGGCGCCGGCCATTAGATGCCCAATTCCTGATAGATAATGGTCATGATGGAGGCGGTAATGACGATGAAGACGATGCTAGTCACCACCGCCGAGGTGGCGGCCTGACCCACTGCGGCGGCGCTGCGGCGACACTGGATGCCGCGCAGGCAACCGGCGATGGCAATACAGATGCCGTAGACCACGGCCTTGCTCAGCCCGACCAGGATATGATTCAGATCCATAATACGCAGAGTCTGGACGTAATACTCGAAGGCGCTGATATCGAAGACGGTGATGGCCACCGCCATGCCGGCCAGGATGCCCACCAGGTCGGCATACAGAGTCAGCAGCGGGATCATCAGCACCAGGGCCAGCAGGCGCGGTATGACCAGGTATTCAATGGGCGAGATGCCCAGGGTCTTAAGGGCGTCGATCTCTTCGTTAACCTGCATGGAGCCGATCTCGGCGGCATAGGCGGCGCCGGTGCGACCGGCGATAATTACCCCCGTCATCAGGGCACCCACCTCGCGCACCATACCGATGCCCACCAGGTCGGCGATGTAGATTTCGGCACCGAACAAGGCCAGCTGATTGGCGCCCATGTAGGCCAGGATCAGGCCCACCAGAAAACTGATCAGCGAGACGATGGGCAGGGCCTGTGGCCCGACGCCCTGGAGCAGCAGGCCGAGATCGACGCGGCGAAAGCGGGCCCGGCCGCGCAGGGTATTGAGCAGGGCGATGCCGCAGTCGCCGATAAAGCGCAGCGCCTTAGGGGTGCCGTACCAGAAGTCAATAGTGGTCTCGCCGACGTAGTTCAGTACCGAGTCGGCGTCGTAGGGCTCGTCTTCGCCATCGCGGTGGGGCGGCGCGTCGGCCAGCTCCAACAACCGTCGCGCACCGTCGGGCAGGCCGCTTTCATCCACCTCCACGCCGCGCGCCCGGCAGTGGTGGATGAGATTGCGCAGCAGCACCGCCAAGGACGTGTCCCAAGCCTCCAGGTCGCGGCTGTCGAAGCTGATGCGTTTGACCGGGGCGTGGGCGTCGATCTGCGCCAACAGGGCGTCGACACGCGGCATGCCGCGTTGCAGGCGCCATTCACCCGCCAGCCGCAGTTGCAGTCCTTGATCTGCTTGCGGCTGCAGTTGGTAACTCCATGTTGACGACGTGCTTGACTCCATGCGCTCCCGCGGTCCTGTCCCGTATTTCTCATCACCCTTCTACCACGTGCCCTTGACCCGTCTCGCCACGAACGGTGAGAAATCCGGGCCAGGCATTTGTTCTGATTGTAGCGTACTGGTTGTAGCACAGCGGCCGGTGCCGACCCAACGCGCCCCTTTCGAGGCGTCGCCGAGCCGGTATAATAGCCGGCTTTATCGCAATCAGGGCACGCCACGGAATAATGAGTAACAGCGAACCACGCCAGGACCAGGGCATCGAATATCTGCCGCTCAAGAGCTTCACCGAGAAGGCCTATCTCGATTACTCCATGTACGTCATTCTGGACCGCGCCCTGCCCAATATCGGCGACGGCATGAAGCCGGTGCAGCGGCGCATCATCTATGCCATGTCCGAATTGGGGTTGTCGGCCAGCGCCAAATTCAAGAAGTCGGCGCGCACCGTGGGTGACGTGCTGGGTAAGTTTCACCCCCATGGCGACTCGGCCTGTTACGAGGCCATGGTGCTGATGGCGCAGTCCTTTTCCACCCGCTATCGCTATGTCGACGGCCAGGGCAACTGGGGCTCACCGGATGATCCCAAGTCCTTCGCCGCCATGCGGTATACCGAATCGCGCCTGGCGCCCTACGCCGAACTGCTGCTGAGCGAGGTCTCCCAGGGCACGGTGGCGTGGGTGCCCAACTTCGACGGCACCCTGGAGGAACCGGCGGTGCTGCCGGCGCGCGTGCCCAACGTGCTGCTCAACGGCGCCACCGGCATCGCTGTGGGCATGGCCACCGATATCCCACCGCATAACATGCGCGAAGTGGTGAGCGCCTGCATCCGCCTGCTGGAGGACCCCAAGGCCGATCTGACGGCGCTGTTGGAACATGTGCAGGGGCCGGACTATCCCACCGAGGCCGAGATCATCACCCCGCGCGCGGAGATCAGAAAGATGTACGAGACGGGCGGCGGCAGCATCCGCATGCGCGCCGTCTATGAGCGCGAGGAGGGTGACATCATTATCACCGCCCTGCCGCACCAGGTCTCCGGCGCCAAGGTGTTGGAGCAGATCGCCGCCCAGATGACGGCCAAGAAGCTGCCCATGGTGGAGGACCTGCGTGACGAATCGGACCACGAGAATCCCACCCGTCTGGTGGTCACGCCGCGTTCCAACCGCGTGGATATCGAAGGGTTGATGTCGCACCTGTTCGCCACCACCGACCTGGAACGCACCTACCGCGTCAACTTCAATCTCATCGGCATCGACGGCCGGCCCCAGGTGAAGAATCTGAGGCAGATTGTGCAGGAGTGGTTGGAGTTTCGCACCGAGACCGTACGCCGTCGTCTGCAGCACCGCCTGGATAAGGTCAATCGCCGTCTGCACCTGTTGGAAGGTCTGCTGGTCGCCTTCCTCAATATCGACGAGGTGATCCACATCATCCGCACCGAGGACGAGCCCAAACCGGTGTTGATGAAGCGTTTCGAGCTCTCCGAGGCGCAGACCGACTATATCCTCGACACCAAGCTGCGCCAGCTGGCGCGCCTGGAGGAGATGAAGATCAGGGCCGAGCAGGAGGCGCTGGCCAAAGAGCGCGATAATCTGGAGAAGACGCTCAAATCCAAGCAGCGCATGAAGACCCTGATCCGCAATGAGCTGACGGCCGACGCCGAGAAATACGGCGATGCGCGTCGCTCGCCCATCGTCGCCCGTGAGGCGGCCGAGGCCATGAGCGAGACTGATCTGGCGCCCGCCGAGCCGGTCACCGTGGTGCTCTCGGAGAAGGGCTGGGTGCGTTCGGCCAAGGGCCACGACATCGATCCCATCAGTCTCAACTACAAGTCCGGCGACGGTTTTCTCTCCGCGGCGCGCGGCAAGAGCAATCAGCTGGCGGTGTTCATCGATTCCACCGGCCGTTGTTATGCCCTGCCAGCCCACAGCCTGCCCTCGGCGCGCGGCCAGGGCGAACCGCTCACCGGGCGCGTCAGCCCGCCGCCCGGCGCCACCTTCGTCGCCGTGATGATGGGCAACGATGATGACCGCTATCTGCTGGCCTCCGACGCCGGCTACGGCTTTGTGGCGAAACTGGGCGATCTGATTGCCAAGAACAAAAACGGCAAGGCCATCCTCAACGTACCCAAGGGTGCCAGGGTGTTGCCGCCGGTGCCGGTGAAAGAGGTTGAATCGGATGTGGTGAGCGCCATCACCACCGAAGGGCGTATGCTGGTGTTTCCGCTGAGTGAGCTACCCGCGTTGAGCAAGGGCAAGGGCAACAAGATCATCAGTATCCCCTCGGCGCGCGTCGCCAACCGCGAAGAGTACGTGGTGGCCATTAACGCCGTGCCTGAAGGTGAAAAACTGACTCTGTATTGCGGTCAGCGCCACACCTCGTTAAAGCGCGCCGATCTGGAGCACTATCACGGCGAACGCGGTCGGCGCGGCAACAAGCTGCCGCGCGGTTTCCAGAAGGTGGACCGGACCGAAGTGGCGTAGCGGGGTTTCGCCGGCCGGACTTTCTGCTACAGTAAGCCCCCTGAACACATTGCGGACACATGCCGTCATGAGAATCGCGCCAAGGGCGCCACTGGTCTATTTGCTGTTGCTGTTCAGCCTGCTGTCATTGCAGGCCGAGCAGTTGCATGCCGCCGCCCATGATGATGGCGCGGAGTGCCAGATTTGTCTCCATGCCCTCCAGGCGCAGAAGAGTCTGCATGTCGGCGCGACAGCAGTACCGTTACCTTTGCCGCTTACCGACCAGGTAAGCGCTGCGCCAGCCCTTTCCCCTTATCGACAGCTGCCGCGTCGCTATTATCGCAGTCGTGCCCCGCCCGTTTACACCTCGTTTCTTTAGCGCCAGTCAAATTTAATGATTCAACGCCGGTTGCCGTGTGTTCGGCAGCCCTTGCTATGAGGTGTAATACATGTACAAGTATGCTTTTTCCGCGGCGCTGTGCTGCGTTTCTCTGTCAGCGGTCGCCGCTTCCAATCAATTCAATCCTGCTATCTCGCTCATCCTGGAGGGCCAATATGCGGCCTATGACCAGGATCCTGAAAACTATGAGTTGCCCGGCTTTATGCTGGGCGGCGAGTCCGAGTTGGTGCCCGAGGGCTTTGCCATGGGGCACAACGAGCTGGTGCTGGACGCCAATATCGACGATCGCTATTACGGCAAGTTCACCCTGGCCTTCGCCGAGCATGAAGGGGAGATGGTCACCGAAGTGGAAGAGGCCTATGTCGAGACCCTGGGGTTGCCCGCCGGCCTAAGTGTACGGGCCGGGCGCTTCTATTCCGGTATCGGCTATCTCAACAGTCATCATCGTCATGCCTGGGATTTCAGCGATGCGCCATTGGTCTATCGCGGCATGCTGGGTGGTCAGGTTATCGATGACGGGGTGCAGTTGCGCTGGCTGGCGCCGACGCCGTTGTTTCTGCAACTGGGGGTGGAAAAGACCCGTGGCGAACGTTTTCCCGCCGGCGGTGCGGCCAATGACGGCAGCGGGGCATCGGCGGCCTTCATCAAACTCGGCGGTGATCTCGGCACCAGTCACAGCTGGCAGCTGGGCCTGTCGCGCTGGCAGGCGGAGGTGATCGATCGCGACAGCGGTGCTCATGCCCACGGCGGCGCCACTGAGGTGCCCAGCTTCAGCGGCGACAGCGATATCAGCGGCATCGACTTTGTCTGGAAATGGGCCCCCGACGGCAATCCCACGCAGCGTAATTTCAAGTTCCAGGCCGAGTACTTTGAGCGCGACGAAGACGGTACCGTGGTGCTCGAGGGCAGTGATCCTCTGGAAACCACCACCTATCAGGGCGAGCAAAGCGGTTGGTATATGCAGGGGGTGTATCAGTTCATGCCGCGCTGGCGCGTCGGCCTGCGCCATGATCGGCTGCGGGCCGACAACCGCGGCGTCGATGCCGATGTGCTGGCCGAGGCCGGCCTGGATGATGAGAGACATACCCCGCGGCGCAGCAGCGTGATGGTGGATTATTCGCACAGCGAATACAGCCGCATCCAGCTGCAGTACAACCAGGATGATTCCTCGTCCGTCGCGGATGACCAGGTGTTTCTTTACTACGTCATGAGCCTGGGCGCCCACGGCGCCCACCGCTTCTAGCCGGGGAGCATGTTATGAAACGTTTGTTGAACGTGATCGTCGTTCTGGCGTCGGTCTGGGGTGTGTCCGCCCAGGCCGAGTTGCGCGCCTTTGCCTGCGAGCCGGAATGGGCGGCGCTGTTGCAGGAACTGGGGGGTAACCAGCTGGTGGTCTTTAGTGCCACCACAGCACGCCAGGATCCCCATGCGATTCAGGCGCGCCCGGCCCTGATCGCCCAGCTGCGGCGCGCCGATCTTCTGGTCTGCAGCGGCGCCGGGCTGGAAGAGGCTTGGTTGCCGGTGCTGCTGCGCCGCGCCAACAACCCCGCCGTGCAGGCGGGGCGGCCGGGGCACTTCGAGGCGGCGGCCTTTGTCGAGTTGCTGGATCAACCCGCGCGGCTCGACCGCGCCCTGGGTGATGTGCATGCGGCCGGCAATCCCCATTTCCACACCAATCCGCACAATATCACCCAGGTGGCGCGGGCCCTGGGCAAGCGCCTGGCACAACTCGATGAGGCCAATGCGGCGGCGTACCGTCGTCGCCTGGCGGATTTCGAAGGGCGCTGGCAGGCGGCCATCGCCGACTGGGAGCGCCGCGGCGCCGCACTCAAGGGCATGAGGGTCGTCACCCAGCACAAGGGCTGGTCCGACCTGATCCAGTGGCTCGGCTTGGACGAGGCGGCGGTGCTGGAGCCCAAGCCCGGCATTCCGCCGGGGGCAGCCCATCTGGCCGCCGTGCTCAAGCAGTTGCAGGCGCAACCGGCAGCGGCGGTGATCAATGCCGCCTACCAGAGCGGCCGTTCGGCGCGCTGGTTGAGCGATAAGACGGACATGCCTGTGGTGACCCTGCCCTATACCGTCGGTGCCGATGAGCACAGCGGCGACCTGTTCGCCCTCTTTGATACGACCCTGCGGCGCCTGCTGGCGGTGGCGCCTTGAGCATGGATGCACAGATCCTCTGGCCCGCCTTGGCGGCGGGCCTGTTGGTGCTGGCCACCCATGTGCCGCTGGGACGGGAGGTGTTGGCGCGCGGCATCATCTTTCTGGATCTGGCGGTGGCTCAGGTGGCCGGTCTGGGGCTGATCGTCGCCGCGGCGTTGGGCTTTGGCGGTGGTTCCTGGCAGCTGCAGCTCATCGCAGTGTCGGGGGCGCTGCTCGCGGCGGTGGTGCTGAACTGGAGTGAAAAACGCTGGCCCGAGGTGCAGGAGGCCTTGATCGGCACCCTGTTCGTGCTGGCGGCCAGTGCCGGCATTCTGTTGCTCAGCCACAATCCTCACGGCGCCGAGGAGATGAAAACGCTGTTGTCGGGGCAGCTGTTATGGGTCACCCCGGATCAGTTGGGGCCGACGGCCGTGCTCACGCTGGCGCTGCTGGGCGTGTGGTTCGGTCTGCGCCGACAGCTGGGGCGGATCGGGTTTTACCTCCTGTTTGCCGTCTCCATCACCGCCTCGGTGCAGCTGGTGGGGGTCTACCTGGTCTTCGCCAGTCTGATCATCCCGGCCCTGGCGGTCAGACGCCTGCAGGGCCGGCGGGCGCTGGGGATTGGCTATGGGGTGGGGGTGTGCGGCGTCGTGCTGGGTTTGATGGTTTCGCTCAAGTTCGATTTGCCGGCCGGACCTGCGGTGGTGTGGCTGTTGGCGCTGACGGCCGCCGTTGTGGCACTGCTATTGGATAGGGGCAAGAGGGTGCGCAATCCTTGAGCGAGCGGGGTGCATACCCTACTCGCGAGCTTCGATCGAGGCGCATTCGGTGAAGGTCCGAACGCTACATTGTTGGCAGCGTTCCAGGTCCAGTCGGGGAAAGATCTTTTCGATGGCCTCGCGTTTGCTGGCAAAAATATTGTCGCGACCGAATAGCTCGAGATACCCCCCTTTGCGCAGGATGTCGCACACCCCCGCTTTGACATCGCAGAGATAGAGATCACCCCCCAGTTGGCGCCGCCGTCTCGCCTCGCGCACCAGCAGCTCCGCGCCGGCCACATCGATAAAGTTGATACCACTGCCGATGAGCAGCACGTGTTTCTGTTCCGGATTGTCTTCATCAATATCGCGCAGCGCCCGTTCGATGAAGTTGATGGAGCCGAAGAACAGCGAGCCGTCGATACGGATGATCTTAAGTTGCGGGCATTCCTTGCCGGGCCGACTGGTGACGAAGCGGCGATGGTCACCGAGATCGTCGGGATGCAGGCTGACGATATTGGGATGGGAGATGCGGTTCAGGTGCAGCACCAGGGACAGCATTACACCGACGTAGACGGCGAAGGTCAGCTCCACGAACAGGGTGGCGGCGAAAGTGGTGGTGAGCACCACTGCATCCACCGGACTGGCCATGAAGATGACCTTGATCTGGTGCCATGCCACCAGGCGCATGGCAACCAGCACCAGGACTGCCGCCATGGCCGGAATGGGTAGGTAGGCGGCCAGCGGGGCGGCGAAGAGGATGACCAACAGCACTGCCAGGGCGCTGAAGACGGCAGCCAGCGGTGTTTGGGCGCCGGCGCGATGATTGACGGCGGAGCGGCTGAAAGAGCCCGAGGAGGCGAAGCTGGAGAAGAAACTGCCGGCCAGGTTGGACAGGCCCTGACCGACGAATTCACGGTTGGCGTCGTGGGGCTGATGGGTGTGGGCGGCGATACTGCGCGCGATGGCCACCGCTTCCATCAGTCCCAGTAGGGCGATGGCCAGGGCGCCCGGGGCAAGCTTGCCGAGGGTATCCAGGCTCAAGTCCGGCACCGACAGAGGCGGCAGGTGGGTGGGTAGCGTGTCAAGCAGCCGGATGCCGCTTGCCTCGCCGCCCAGCATCAAGCTAACCAGTGCGCCGACTACGATGGCGCTAAACAGTGATGGCCAGTTGGGGCGCAGGTGCTGAATGATCAGGGCAGTGGCTATAGTGGCCAGGGCGACCCCCAGGGCATAGTAATTGGTGTGCGGTAGTTGTTCGATGACGTGTTGCCAGTTGATCCAGAAGGAGATCTGGCGCGGTAGATCCAGCGCCAATACGTTCGTTATTTGTGAGGTGATAATCAGAAGTGCCGCTCCGGCGGTAAAGCCGATGATCACCGCATGGGAGATGAAATTGACCAGCATGCCCATACGTGCCAGGCCCATCGCCAGCTGGAACAGGCCCACCAGAAAGGTGAGCGTCAGCACCAGCGAAATATAGTCAAGCGTCTCCGGCACGGCCAAGGCGCTTGCCGTAGTGAACACCACGATGGCGATCGGGGTGGTGGGACCGGAGACCAACTGATGTGACGATCCGAACAGGGCGGCGATGATCACAGGTACAATGGCGGTGTAAAGACCGTATGCCGGCGGTAGACCGGCCAGTATGGCAAAGGCCACGCCCTGGGGCAGGACGATGACGGCCCCGGTAAGACCGGCGAGCAGGTCCCGACGCAGGTTGTGGCGGTTGACCTTGTGCCACCAGCCCCGCCGGTTGCGGGCCGACCATGTCCGGCTTGAGAAATGCTTTGAAGCCATGATGTGGGTGTTAAATCCTGTTTGTCTATGTCGCCATCGGCGCGAGCCCGGCCGGTCGAGGCCGTGGTAAGATTTCATTCTAATGAAAAAATGAATGGCTGGCCTGTTGTTACCAAGACAGGCTTGAACTTTGCAAATTCGCCCCTATCTAACGAGCTGGAATCCGTCCGGCGCCCCCGCTGTCATTTCATCTGGAGGATAAATGAAACGCATATTCCTGTTTTTGGCGACCAACCTGGCCATTATCGTCGTGCTGAGTATCACCCTGCGCCTATTGGGGGTGGAACGTATACTCGATGAACAGGGCGTCGGCCTGGATATGAACGCATTGCTCATCTTCGCCGCGGTATTCGGTTTCGGCGGGGCATTTATCTCCCTGGCCATCTCCAAGTGGATGGCCAAGAAGACCACCGGCGCCAAGGTGATCGAACAGCCGTCCAATGAGACTGAGCGTTGGTTGGTGGACACGGTGCGCCGGCAGGCGCAAATGGCCGGCATCGGCATGCCCGAGGTGGCCATCTTTCCCTCCCAGGCGCCCAACGCCTTTGCGACCGGGATGAATCGCAATAAGTCTCTGGTGGCGGTGAGTAGCGGGCTGCTGCAGAACATGAATAAAGACGAAGTGGAGGCGGTGCTGGGCCATGAGGTATCCCACGTCGCCAATGGCGATATGGTGACCCTGACCCTGATCCAGGGGGTGGTCAATACCTTCGTCATCTTCCTCTCGCGGGTGATCGGCCATACCGTCGATCGGGTGGTGTTCAAAAACGAACGCGGCCACGGCCCGGCCTTCTGGATCACCGCCATCATCGCCGAGATCGTGCTCGGCATCCTGGCCTCGGCCATCGTATTGTGGTTCAGTCGCCAGCGTGAATTCCGCGCCGATTCGGGCGGCGCGCGCCTGGCTGGGCGCGAGAAGATGATCGCCGCCTTGGAACGTCTCAAGCAGGGCCAAGCCGAAGTGGAACTGCCCGACCAACTGGCCGCCTTCGGCATTAACGGCGGCGTGCGTCAGGGCATCAAAAAACTCTTCATGAGTCACCCACCGTTGGATGAACGGATTCAGGCCCTGCGCCGTACTTCTTGAGTAAGTCCTTGTCATGTCAGCACTTTTGCTGCCATGACAAGGCTCCTCTCAGTGCCGGAATTGTCTCCCTCGTTCAGCAATTATTCAGCTTCACTTAGGTAATCTTGGCTTCAACCCTTGAAGGGTTTCACCTTGTCCATGGGATAAGGGAGAGGGAAACCAACGAGTGAATCGACAATGCAGCGATTCATCATTTTTACACGAGGAGAAACACTATGAAACGTATTATCGCATCAGCCGTTCTGGCTTCCGCCTTTGTTGCCGCACCCGCCATGGCCGACCTGGATCTGGCCAAGAAGAGCGGTTGCCTGGCTTGTCACAGTGTTGACGCCAAGGTTGTCGGCCCGGCTTGGAAAGACGTTGCCGCCAAGGTCAGTGATCGTGAGCGCATCATCAATTCCATCAAGAAGGGCGGCAAGGGTAAATGGACTGAAGTGACCGGTGGCGTTCCCATGCCTCCCTACTCACCCCGTGTTTCCGATGAAAACATCGAGAAATTGGCTGACTTCATTCTCAGCCTGAAGTAATAACTACTCTAATAAACCAACGTTCTTTATAAACCCCGGACGCGCCGAAATTCCCCCCTCGGCGCCCCGGGGATTTTTTGTTTCTGCACCACCCCTTGTGCATCCCAAAATGTTCACCGTTTCGGTTATCCTTATGTGTTCCGTTGGGTGCGGTCGGGAGAGCCATGCGACTTTTGATTGTGGAAGATGAGGCGGAACTGTTGCAGCAGCTGCAGCGGCGCTTTCAGAATGAAGGCTTTGGGGTGGATACGGCCGCCGACGGCGAGGAGGGGCTGTATATCGCCCGTGAATATCCCGTCAACGTCGCCATCGTTGATATCGGCCTGCCCAAGCTGTCCGGCATAGAATTGCTGCAGCAGTTGCGTGCAGCAGGCAAGACCTTTCCCGTGCTGATTCTCACCGCCCGGGGTCGCTGGCAGGATAAGGTGGACGGCCTGGATGCCGGCGCCGATGATTATCTGGTCAAACCCTTTCACATCGAAGAGTTGGTGGCGCGCGTCAAGGCCTTGCTGCGGCGTGCCGCCGGCCTCAGCCGTCCCGAGGTGGAGTACGGGCCGATCCGCTTGAATACATCCACCCAGCAGGTGATTCTCAACAACACCGAGCTGGACCTGACCGCCTACGAATACAAGGTGCTGGAGTATCTCATGCTCAACGCCGGCAAGGTGTTGTCCAAGGCCGAACTTACCGAACACATCTACGCGCAGGATTTTGATCGTGACAGTAACGTGATCGAGGTATTCGTCGGGCGGTTGCGGCGCAAGCTCGATCCTGACAATGTGCTGCAACCCATCGAGACCCTGCGTGGCCGGGGTTATCGTTTTACCCTGGAACAGACGTGAAGCTCTCCATCAACAGCCGCATGCTAATTGCGGCCAGTATCATCCTGTCCGGTTTTCTGGGTGTCACCGGCGTCATCCTGGAGGGTTCCTTCCGCGCCAGCACCGAAGAGTCGTTCAAGGAACGTTTGCAAGTCCATCTGAACGCCCTGATCGCTTCGGCCGACCTGCAGGACGACGGTACCATGCGTCTGATCTACGCCCTGCCGGAGCCGCGTTTTTTTGCCGAAGGGTCGGGACTGTATGCCAAAATCCTGGGTAACGACGGCGAGATCGTCTGGTCCTCGCCCTCCATGCAGGACATGATCATTCCCATCCGCGCGGGCTTGAAACGCGGCGAGCGGCGCTATCAATACCTTGCCACCTCGGCGGGCGAACCGGTGCTGGCCTACATGCTGGGGCTAACCTGGGGCGAACAGGAAAACGAAAACACCAAGGAGGGCTACACCTTCGCCGTGGCCGAGAGTCTGGCGCGCTTTAATCAGCAATTACATGAGTTTCGCAAGAATCTGTGGGGGGCGCTGGGCGCCGTTACCGCATTCTTGTTGCTCATGCTCACCCTCATCCTGCGCTGGGGCCTGGCGCCGCTGCGCGAGGCGGCCGAGGATTTGCGCGACATCGAGGCCGGTCGTCATTTACAGCTGCATGGCAGGTATCCCAAAGAGCTGCGCGGTCTGACGGATAATCTGAATGCCCTGATCAGCACCAACCGCGAGCACGAAGCGCGTTATCAGGCCAGCCTGGGTGATCTGGCCCACAGTCTCAAGACACCGCTGGCGGTATTGCGCGGCGCGGTGGAGCTCCCCAATCAATCCGTGACGCTTTTGCGCAGCACCGTGGAAGAGCAGGTGGAGCGCATGGACCAAATCGTGCAATACCAGTTGCAGCGCGCCGCCCCTTCGGGGCGTACCGCGCTCACCGCGCCTGTGGATCTGCAGGCCATCACGCGCAAGGTCGTCAAGGCCTTGGTCAAGGTCTACGCCGATAAAGATATCGATTGCCGGGTCCATATCGACCCCGGCCTGGAGTTTCATTGTCAAGAAGGCGACATGATGGAGCTGTTGGGCAATCTGCTCGACAATGCCTTCAAGTGGGGCCGGGCGCGGGTGGCGATCAGCATTCGCCGCGCAGTTTTCGACGACGAAACCGAGGACGGCCTATTGTTGCAGATCAGCGACGACGGGCCGGGCATCGCCGATCATCATCTGGAAACGGTGCTCACCCGCGGCGGTCGCGTCGACAGCCAGACCAGCGGTCACGGCCTGGGGCTGGCCATGGTGCAGAACATCGTCGCGCTCTATCATGGCCGGCTGCAGATCGGGCGCGCCGCGCTGGGCGGTGCGCAGGTGACGGTTTGGCTGCCCTGGCACTAAGCCGCATGGCTCACCGGGCGGCCAACGGCTGCTAAGCAGGGCAATGAAACCATGCGCAAATTATCAACAATGTGGATCAAGCGCACAAATACATACTGATCACACCCCCCAGGCCGCCCGGCGGGAAACGCGGGCTGAGGGTTAAGTTGCGCCGCCTAGCGGCCGATAACTTTGATGTAAGACTGTTTTTTGTCTTGATCCCACAGCGGACGTTGGATCCAACTTAGGAGTATGAGTATGGATATCAGCGGAGTAATGACCCCCGCCGCCAGCCAGGTGGCGAAGCAGAAGGCCGGAGATCCGGTCGGTGTTGCGGTCCTCAACAAGGCGATGGACATCGAGAAAGATGCCGCTGCTGAGTTGATCAAGAGCGTGGTCAATCAAAGCCAGGAAGTCCCCACCGAAAAGCTGCCTTCGCATCTCGGGCGCAATATCGACGTCACCGCCTAGCTTGCACAGCCTCAAAACATCAGTTCTCCACCTTCCGTCGGGTTGGTGGAGAACAGTTGTTGCGCCCATTCACTAAAATTCATTTCAAAGCGCTTGTTCAACTCTATCGCCCGGCGCGACAGCGCCGGCGAGCTGAGTCGTGTCGGCCGTTGCCTGAAGGCGAAGACGATGATGTTGATGTGGCCAGGTACGCTCAGGCACAGGGTGTTGCAGTCAAACTGACGCCGCAGGCGCTGGAGTATGGACTTGAATGTCTCGGCGTCGTCGGTGATCAGATTTATCACCAGCATGCCTGAGTGGTTTAGTGCGTCGTAACAGCCTTGATAAAAGCCGCTGTCGATCAAGGGCGCCGGCACGCCGCTGTCACTGTAGATGTCCACCAGCAACCAGTCGAAGCGCTCTCGCGTGGTGACGACGAAATTGGCCGCATCGTCCACATTCACCGTCAGCCGTTCCGACTGCGGCAGGGCGAACCAGTCGCGACACACGTCGACGATCACTTCATCGAGTTCCACCACCTCAAGCCGCACCTGCGGCAGGTAATGGTGTAGATGGCGCACCAGGTCACCGCCACCCAAGCCCAGTAACAACACCTTGCTGGGGGGTGGCTGGAACAACAGTCCCGCCATCATGGCCTGCATGTAGCGCAGGGCGAGTTGTTGCGGCTGCTTTAGATTCAGCGCGCTCTGCACGGCGCGCCGATCGGTGCGCAACACTCGCACGTCCTCGTTTTGGCTGACCTCGATGGTATGCCACGGCGAATGGCGCACATGAATCAATTCACCCTCGGGAAGATGCATCAGCCGACCTCGTCGCCCAACTGCGAAATGACATACGCGCGCATGGCCGCTTCCAGCATGGTCCCGCCCTGGGTATTGATGTCCGGGTCCATGGACGCGGACCATTGCCCTGAACTTTCCCAGTCCCAGTTCAGGTCGATATGGGCCGCCTCGATGATGGGGCCGCCCCGGGACCAGTAACGGCTCGGCGCCCAGCGCCGCGGCGCCAAGCCCGGCTGGGGCGTGTAAAGATAGCCTGCACCCTCGGCGGCCGGAGTAAGCGCGATGCACCGCGCCCGAGCCACCCAGTAATCGAGCTGTTCATGGCTGAGTTGATTGACGTTCATGACATCAGCATAAAGCGCGATGCGCTGCGTCTCAATCGCTGATCTGCGTTGCTGCCTGACCCAGGTCCCCGTTTCGGTCGGGGGCGGCGGTGATTACGCTGTTCAGGGGACGGCCGTCGCCACCGCCGCCGAGCAGGTAGACATGCCGCTCATGGGTGGCGACGGCATAGGCGCTGCGCGCCACAGGTAAGGGCGTGGTGAAGCGCCAGGGGCCCAAGCTGCCGCCGGCGCGGATACGCGCCACCTCGACGCTGGTCAGCCGCTCACTGCCGGTATGGCCGCCGGCGATATAGAGATAGTCGCCTAGGGTGAAGGCCTCGGCCACCAGACGCGGCGCCAGCAGGCCGTGATCCTCGATGCGCCAGGGGGCGAGGCGCCCGCCGGCCTGGAAGCGGCTGGATTCCACGTCGCTGTAACTGGGGCTGCCCGGATTGCGCATGTGGCCGCCGAGCAGGTATATCACTCCGCCCTTGGCCGCGGCGGAATGGATATAGCGGTCGATGATGGATTCATGCGCCTCCAGCTGCCAGCGGCTCAGCGCGCCATTATCCAAGATCTTGGCCCGCTCGGTGGACTTGAGAAAGCGGCCGTCATAGCCGCCAATGGCGTAAATCGTATCGCCATGCAGCACGGTCTTCAGGCCGCGCCGTGGTGTCGTCAGGTGATTGACGGTCTGCCAGGGCCCGAGCGAACCGTCGCTGTTGATCTGGGCGCGTTCCACCGAGGCGATGGGGTAGTTCTGCTCGCCGGGGGCGCCGCTGCCGCCGCCCAGGGCATACAGAAAACCCTTGTGGGCCACGGCGGCATTATAGAAACGTCCCTCCACCAGGGCGCTGGTCTGACGCCACTCTCCCAGGCCGCCGTCCGCCAGGATGGGCGCATATTCCACCGGCTGGACATACGCGCCGCCGGCGTCGATGCCGCCGACTACATAGAGATAGTCCCCATACGTCGTTGCGGCCGGCGCGCGGCGCGGCAACTGGAACGGGTTTAATTCGCGCCAGCCCTCCAGCCAGTCCTGGCGTTGGGCCTGATTCGACGAGCCGCTCGCCAGCCAAATAAAGCCGGCGCCGACGGCAATCACGAAAAGAAACGCGCTCAGTTGTTTGGATCGGGTCATGGATCGGTTACGGGTCGCCTGCAGGGAGCGCGGCAAAAACTGACAGGCATTGTAGCGTGAATCGTGCCGCCATGAGTGTTTGTCGGCCAAGATTTATATATCCAGGATTCACTGGCGCGTCCGACATGCTTGTTGGTATGTTGCGTTGAAACGCATCCAAATCTCGTTAATCCTAAAATCTTAGGAGTGCAAAAACACATGTCTATGTTCAAACTTGTCGTCAAGGGGGAACTGCTGGCGGGTCGTGATGTGGAAGCGGTGAGGACGAATATTGCCGAACTGTTCCATCTGGCGCCCGAGGCCGAGCAGTTGGACAAGATCTTTTCCGGCCGCCCGATAGTGGTGAAGAAGGGGCTGGACCAGGCTCAGGCGGAACAGTATAAGGCCATGATCCAGGCGGCCGGGTTGGGTTGCGAGGTGGTGGCCGAGCAAGCGGCGGAGATCGCCGCCGCTGCGCCTGAGGCGGAACCGGTCTCTACACCCGCCCAGCCGGCTCAGGCCGAAGCCGCCGGCGCTGCCGAATATAATCCCTACCGGCAACCCGAAGCGGATCTGGAAGTGGCGTGCGAGCCGGGTGAGTTCGCCCTGGTGGAACCGCAAAAACTCAGCGCCGGCGCGGGATGGGGCTGGTTCAAGGAAGGCTATTTCTATTTCAAACAAAGCGCCGGCCTGTGGGTGGGCGCGATTGTGGTGTTTTGGGTCATCGTCATGGTGTTGTCGCTGATTCCGCTGGTTTCTATATTGGTGAATCTGATTATGCCGGTGTTTGTCGGTGGCTTTATGCTGGCCTGTTACAAACAGTTTCAGGGTGAAGGCTTTAGTCTCGGCGATGTCTTCGCCGGCTTCAAAACCAATCTGGGCGGACTGTTGGCCGTGGGCGGTCTATATCTATTAGGCATGATCGTAGTCATTGCCGTTTTCATGGGGTTGATGTTTGCACAGGTGGGTGGTCCGGGGAATATAGCGGCCATAGCCCCGGAAAGTGGCATCCCCGTGTCCATGCCCTTACCGATGGCGCTGATCTTCTTGGTCATGCTCGCCTTAATGATTCCTCTCATGGCGGCGTATTGGTTTGCGCCCGCACTGGTGATGCTTAATGAGCTATCGGCGGTGCAGGCCATGCGCCTCAGTCTCAAAGGGTGTCTGCGCAACTGGCTGGCGTTTTTGCTCTACGGCCTGATCGGGCTTGTATTCGCCATTGTCGCCACCATTCCGCTGGCCTTGGGTTGGCTGGTGCTGGGGCCGGTGATGATGGGATCCATGTTCGCCGCCTATCGCCAGATCTATACAGATACTCAACTTGAGCCCTGAGCGTGACGGTAAATTAATCAAGCGTAAGATGCTCGATACCGCCTGTTCAATCGAAACCCCGGAAGGGATAGATCTCGCCCTGCGTCCGGCCGGGCCGGTGCCGCGCATTCTCGCTTACGGCATCGACCTGGTGATTCGCTGGGCGATAATGTTTGTCATCGCCATGCTGATGGGCTTCGCCGGGCAGCTGGGTATGGGGATGATGATGATCCTCTATTTTCTGCTGGAGTGGTTTTATCCGGTCTGTTTCGAACGTTTTCGCGACGGCGTGACACCCGGCAAAAAGAGTATGGATCTGCGCGTGGTCAACGACGACGGCACGCCGGTGGGATGGGACGGAGCCATTGTACGCAATCTGCTGCGCGCCGCCGACTTTCTACCCTTCTTTTACGTCGTCGGATTAGTCAGCATGGTAACCAGCCGTCACTTCCGCCGCCTGGGTGACCTGGCCGCCGGCACCCTGGTGGTGCACAACGCCGGCATCAAACCGCCGGCCCCCGTTGATGAAACGGGAACACGTCCGGCGCCGGTGCCCTTGAGCGATGATGAACAGCGCGCACTGCTCGATTTCAGTGAATCACGCAACCGCCTCTCGCCCCAGCGCCAGGCCGAACTGGCCGATATACTCACACCGCTGACCGGCAAGTCGGGCAAGGCGGGCGTGCTCGAAGTGATGCGCATCGCCAACGGTCTGAAAGGGCAGGCATGAGGCAAAGCCTGTTTGAGCAGAGTCACGCCGACGAGTGGCAACGTTTCGAGACGATGCTGGCGAGTCTGGAGCGGAACAGCAAGCCGCCGGCCGGTGTGGTACTGGCCGATTTCCCCGCTGCCTATCGACGACTGTGTCACCAGCTCTCCCTGGCGCGTCAGCGCCACTACAGCACCGCGCTGACCGAGCACTTGAACCAGTTGGTGCTGCGCGGCCATCAGCAGCTCTACCGGCGCAAGTCCAATCTCGGGTCCACCTTTATCAGTTTCATCGTGGCCGACTTTCCCGCCCTGGTGCGGCGCGAGTGGCGTGTCTGCACCCTGGCCTCGGCATTGCTGTTCTTGCCGGCGTTGATTCTCTATGGTTTTGTATTGCTGTCCCCCGAGCTGGTCTACAGCGTCATGCCGGCGCAATTCGTGGAGCAACTGGAGAGCATGTACGACCCGGCGGCGGAACACGTAGGCAGGCCGCGCGACGCCGGCAGTGACTTCGCCATGTTCGGCCACTACATTCAGAACAATATCGGCATCAGCTTCCGCACCTTCGCCGGCGGAATCCTGTTCGGGTTGGGCAGTATCTTTTTTCTGGTCTACAACGGCGCCCTGTTCGGAAGCATCGCCGCACATATTGACAACATCGATTATCACAGCACCTTCTTTCCCTTTGTGGTCGGTCACGGCGCCTTCGAACTCACCGCCATCGCCCTCTCCGGTGCCGCCGGTTTACGGCTTGGGTACGCGCTGATCGCGCCGGGCAGGCAGACGCGGCTACAGGCGCTGCGCGGCGCCGCGGCGGTGGCAGTGCGCATCATGTACGGCGTGATGCTGATGCTGCTCATCGCCGCGTTTGTCGAGGCCTTCTGGTCATCGGCAGTGATGAACGCCACGGTAAAATATTCTGTGGGGGCGGCGTTGTGGCTATTCGTGCTGTTTTATTTTCTGCGCACGGGGCGTGGCCATGCAGTTTGATCAAATTGCCGTCAAAGTTCGGCCGCGCAGTGCATGGGAGTCCATCGACCTGGGCATTCTCATGGCACGTAACTGGTGGTGGCCGATGTGCCGCGCCTGGCTGGCGGTGACGTTGCCGGCCTTTATTGTTTTGCAACTGCTGCTGTACAGCTATCCGGTCATCGCCATTGTGATCTTCTGGTGGCTGAAGCCGATCTGGGAACGGCCCTTGCTGCACATCCTCAGCCGCGCCCTGTTCGGTGAAGTGCCGGAGTTGAAGCAGACGTTGTGTGCGTTTCCCGGCCTGGCGGCAAAACAGTGGTTCGCCTCGCTTACCTATCGCCGCCTGAGTCTGACCCGCTCCATGGACCTGCCGGTGATCCAGCTGGAAAACCTCAAGGGCAAACAGCGCGCGCAACGATTGAAGGTGCTGCACGGCAATACCGGCACGGGTGCCGGCTGGCTCACCTTTATCGGCCTGCATGTGGAGATAATCCTGCCGTTGGCTTTTCTTGCCTTGGTGGCGATGATGGTGCCCGAGGCGGTGGAGGTGGATTGGCAAGCGCTTTTCTTTATGCCGGATCGGGGCGTGATGGGGGGATTCAATCTGCTTAGTTATGTGGTGATGAGTTTGGTGGCACCGTTTTATGTGGCCGCCGGATTTTCGCTCTATCTGAATCGCCGCATCCGGCTGGAGGGCTGGGACCTGGAGCTGAGCTTTCGCCGTTTGGTGCAGCGGGTCCAGACTCTAAACGGCGTGGGCAAGGTGGCGGCGCTGTTGCTGGCGGCCGTGCTCGCCTGTGGCTGGCCGCCGGATGCGGCCATGGCGCAAACGCTGGACCGCGAAACGGCCAAATCCCAGATCGAGACCGTCATGGCCGATGAGACATTTCATAGTCTGGAAACCGTCCGCAGCCTGGATTGGGACTGGTTTTCAGACGAGCAGCAACAGGAGAACGGGTTTCCCGCCTGGTTGTTGCAGTTGATCGAATTTCTCGCCGCCAACCTGCGCTTTTTTCTATGGGTTGTGGTCATCGCGCTGGTGTTGATCTTTCTGTATAAACAGCGCGACTGGTTATTGCAGTACGTGCGGCGTGGCAGTGAACAAATCCCCGAGGCGCCGCTCGCCGTACTATTCGGTATGGAGATGGGGCGTGAAACGCTGCCGCCGGATGTGTTGGCCGAGGTGCGCTCACTCTGGCACCGGCAACAGTTTCGCGCCGCCTATAGTTTGCTCTATCGCGCGGCGCTAAGCCGACTGATGCACGATTACAACATCCGTTTACGCAGCGGCCATACCGAAGAGGAGTGCCGCCGCCTGGTTGTGCAACAGACCGGCCCCGAGCTGGGTGACTATTTCTCTGAACTGACCCGTCACTGGCAGCGACTGGCCTATGCCCACCGGCCGCCCGCCAGCGACGTCATGGATGGCTTGTGTGAGCGCTGGCCGGATTTCTTCCAGGCAGGGGCGACGAATGGCTGAGCGTACTCAGAAACTGGTCATCGCCCTGTTGGTCGTGGCCGCCCTGGCCGGACTCTATTGGGGCGTTCAGCAGTTGCCCTGGCGCGTGGAAGAGGTGGACAAGGGCTTTAGCGAAGCGGCGCGCCGCAATCCTTTCCTGGCGGCGCAACGGTTTCTGGAAAAAAACGATGTGCCGGTCACCCCCGCGAAGGGCGTCAGTCATCTGGATGATTTGCCCGATCCTGCCGGCGCCACGCTGATACTGTTCTCCAACGAAGGGATGTTAAGCCGCGCCCGGGTGGACGCCTTGTGGCAATGGGTGGAGGCGGGCGGCCATCTGATTCTCAATGCCAACAGTTATACGGACAAACAAAGCGGCGCCAATCGTAATCTTATCCTGCAGGATTTGGGGCTGGGGGCGTATCCCGCGGCCGATACCGGACCGGGTCACACGGCGTTTGACTCCATGGTGCACTGGTTTGGCCAGCGTCAGGCCGAGTGCTTGGACGCAGAGCATGTGTTGTCACTGGAAACGGGTGACGGCGAAAAGCCACTGGATATCGCCCTGCGCAGCAATATGGTTTTGGTAAACCATAGCGAGCTTGAGACCATCGCCGCCGCCAATGATGACGGTAATCAATTGCTGCGTTATTTCATCGGCGACGGTATGGTGACTGTGACCACCCGACTAAGTTTTTGGCACAACCGCTACATCGCCTGCTACGACCATGCCTATCTACTCTGGCAAATGCTGGGGCCGGGCGAGGTGCTGATCCTTTACCACGCGCAGGTGCCGTCACTGTTTACCTTGCTGTGGCGCAACGCGGCCTTCGGGGTAAGCCTGGCATTGTTGCTGTTGGCACTGTGGTTGTGGCGGCGCGGTCGTCGTTTCGGCCCGCTGCAACAACAGGCCGAGGCACAGCGGCGTCGACTTGGCGAACATCTGTTCGCCAGCGCCATGTTCGCCTGGCGCTGGCAAAAGATTGCGCCTCAAGTACAAGGATTGCGCCGCGCCATAAAACAAATCATGGAGCGGCGCCACCCCGGCTTTCGGCGTCTGACCGGCGAACAGCAATTCGCCCTGATCGGTCGCTTGAGCGGCTGTGATGCCGGCCGGGTGGCGTGGGCCTTTGCGCAACAAGATATTCAAAAGGCACAGCAGCTCACCGAATTGGTACAGCAACTACAACAGATAAGGAACCGACTATGACGGCAATGGATTTTCAACAGGCCCATCAAGCCATTCAGGGCTTGCGCGGCGAGATCAACAAGGTGGTGATCGGTCAGGCCGAAGTGGTGTATCATGTGCTGATTGCACTACTGGCCGGCGGCCATGTGCTGGTGGAAGGTGTGCCCGGCCTGGGTAAGACCTTGCTGGTGCGGGCGCTGGCCAAATGTTTTCACGGCCAGTTCGCGCGGGTGCAGTTCACCCCCGACTTGATGCCCAGCGACATCACCGGCCACGCCATGTACAACATGTCCAATCAGCAGTTTCAGTTGCGCCGTGGCCCTGCCTTTACCAATCTATTGCTCGCCGACGAGATTAACCGCGCTCCGGCCAAGAGCCAAGCTGCGTTGTTGGAAGTGATGCAGGAACGCCAGATCACTATCGAGGGCAAGTCATTCGCCACCGGCGAACCCTTCATGGTGCTCGCCACACAGAATTCCATCGAACAAGAGGGCACCTACCCGTTGCCGGAAGCGGAGCTGGACCGCTTTCTGCTCAAGATCTTTATCGACTATCCGGCAGAGACGGAAGAGAAGCAGATGGTGAAGCTGGTTACCAGCGGCGAGTCGAGCGAAAGTTTTAAACTGGACGACGTGCAGCCGTTGTTGCAACCCGAACAGATCGCCCGGCTGCAACAGATGGTGGCCGACTTCACCATCGACGAACAGGTGCTCGACTATGCCGTGCGCCTGGTGCGCGCCACGCGCGACTGGGCCGGCATCACCATGGGGGCTGGGCCGCGCGGCAGTTTGGCCTTGGTACGGTCCGGCAAGGCCCGGGCGCTGTTGCAGGGGCGTGATTTTGTTACACCCGATGACGTCAAGGCCGTGGCCAAGCCGGTGCTGCGCCATCGCTTGCTATTGTCACCCGACATGGAGATCGAAGGTGTGACGCCGGACCGACTGCTCGACGATATCCTTGACCAGGTCGACGCGCCGCGCACATGAAGCGTCTGTCTGTCGTTCCCGCATCGCGTTTACTGGGGTTAGTCGCCCTGTGTGGCGTGACGGCGCTGGCGGCGCCGCTGCTACAGTTGATTGATAATGAGGCGGCATTGCGGGCGGGCGACACTGCGGGCCATGCGGCACGACTGCTGTTTGGCGCCTTGCTGTTACTGAGCCTGTGGGACCTATGGAAACTGAAACGTATGCCAGCCGTGGAAGTAACCCGTGAAGTGGCCCACACGCTGCCGGTCAATCACTGGAGCGAGGTGACGCTGCGCTTCAGTCATTCATTCGGCCGGCCGGTTATGGTCGAGGTGTTTGACTTCGCCCCGGCCGGCGCCGGGCTCAAATTTATGCCGCGCGGGTTCACGCTGCAAGCGGGTCGAACCGGCGAGGTGAATTATCGGCTGCGCCCCGCCCAGCGCGGCCCGGCCGATTTCGGACAGACACAAGTATTAATCCCATCGCCCTTAAAGCTATGGAGCCTCAGCCGCATGGCCGGTGCACCGACGCAGGTGCGCGTCTATCCCGACTTTGCTGCCATCAGCCATTTCAAACTGCTGGCCACCGACAATCGCACCAGTCAGCTCGGCATCAAACGTAAACAACGCCGCGGCGAAGGGCTGGAATTTCATCAACTGCGCGACTACCGTGACGGCGACAGCCTGCGCCAGATCGACTGGAAAGCCACCGTGCGGCGCCACAAACTGATCTCAAAAGAGTATCAGGACGAACGCGACCAACAACTGTTTTTCATGCTCGACTGCGGCCGCCGCATGCGCGCGCAGGACGATGACCTGTCTCACTTCGACCATTCGCTCAACGCCCTCATGCTGCTCAGCTACGTCGCCCTGCACCAAGGCGACGCCGTAGGGCTGATGAGCTTCGCCGGCGAACAGCGCTGGCTGGTGCCAATGAAAAGTAGTGCCATGGTCAACACCATTCTCAACACCGTGTATGACCTGCAACCCACCACCCAGGCCTCCGACTACCTGGCCGCCGCCCGCACGCTGGTTACCCGGCAGCGCAAACGTGCACTGGTGGTGATCATGACCAACCTGCGTGAAGAGGACTGCGCTGAACTCATGCCCGCCATCCGATTACTGCGGCGTCATCACCTGGTATTGGTCGCCAATTTGCGTGAACAGATGCTGGACCATACACTGGAACGGCCGGTTACGGGATTGGAAGACGCACTAGCCTATCTCGGCACCTGCGAATATCTGCAGGAACGTAATGAACTGCAAAGCCAACTGCGTCAGCGTGGCGTGCTGAGCATCGATACCACCCCGGTGGAACTGCCGGTGCGGGTGGTGAATGGGTATTGGGAGATCAAGCGCAGTGGGGCGCTGTAAAAGAAATGCTCTATCTTGCGGGTTGAGACATACGAAGCGGAAGATTGTTATACATGCTGACACTAATATTGAATGGCTGGTTATAAAATTAATTTGTCCCATATCTCCGTTACAGCTTGCATCCTGCATTAGTGATAAATCAATCAGTCGATTTGCTAACTGACTGATAAGCATAAGCTAATTGGCTGGTCCTCAATTTGAGAACCCGCTTTTTGGGCGGTGTGCTAGGCGGGGAAGCTTACGGCGGCACTTTGTTTATGCTTGAATAGCACAATAGCAGCTCCACTCTGGCATGCCGATTATTGCGAAGGTTAGCCCCTCATTGAGAGGCTTTTGCTTAACGTCTCCGTGATCAAAAGCTATGGCGTTGAAAATCTACGAAACCACAGATGGCCGCATCGAATATCGACACGATAGCACTGCTTGGGGGCGCCTGTGGGTCGTGATCGGTTTTGTATTCTTCGGGGTTTTGGTTTACGACTTGACCATCGGAAGCCGTGGCGATCAGCGTGCCGTAGGGCTCATCGGTGCAGCTTTTACCTGCTTTGGCATCGGGCTATTATTATTGGAACGCAGTCACCTTACAGTCAATACGTCTGCAAGACGCATTGAGTGGTTGCGACGGCATGGGTTAAGGCTCCGACAGGGACAGCTGAGCTTCGATAAGATAGGTGACGTGTACGCGCATTCGCCGGTGGGCGACGAAGGCACACCCAGTCGCCGTGTAGTGCTCAAGCTTAAAGACGGAAAAGAACTGCCTCTGACTGCGGCCTTTCTGGTCGATCCTGACGACGCACAACTGCTGTTCGCGCAACGGCTGCGCATATTGCTTGTTAATGGGGACAAGGCGACGCAGGACGCTTCACCGGACGTCATAGATGACAATGTGCGTGCTCTGGTTAGGGCCGGGCATGAGATAGACGCTATCCGGTTGCTACGCGAATCCCGGAAAGTGGACCTTACGACGGCCAGACAACACGTTCAGGAGATCAAGCGCGATGGTTAGTGAAGTGCTCGTCACGCAGGCCAACAACTCGGTCAACCGGACCGTGAACGCAGGCGTTAGCAGTGTCAGAAACCACGAGAGCAGAAATGCCATGTAACAGGAATTGAAGCTTCAGGCTCTAAAAGCCGCACTTTATGTGATTGGAGTGATTTTTTTCGTTGGTGTGCGAGCCTCTGATGAGGTGGATTTGGCCCGCCGGTTGGAACTGGACACCACCTCACTACGAATATGAATATATGATAATGGGCATATACGCTACCTTAGGCGTGTTTCTCATATTGGCTGCCAAAGAACCGTTGGCTAACGCAAGCCGTATATGATTCACAATCTGGTCGAGTATTGTTCATGGCGGAATAATGCCGGCCCAAGCAGTCGTTGATGAAACCGACCGGGTAAATCTCTTGGGGTGATGTTCCGGCATTATTTTGGTCGCCATTGTCCTGCGGTATCTCATGCCAAAACAACCCCGGGCACAGTGATAGCAATTGCTAGCCAGTCGCTGCAGTGGACGCGGGGATCAATAGGGTCGTTGAAATCAGGTGCTGAGCAATGACCTCCCGCCCGCCGAGTTGGCAGCGCGCGCGGTACGGATATCTGAAACTAATGCGCGCTGGTGCCCTTTGAGGCCCGGCCTGATACTATTCCCACTGTCGCTGTGTTCGCAGCTGAATATTTGTATACCATAATCGGCCTGCAACATCGCGGAAAGGGATGGATGAGCGCCTGGTATTGGCGGGTATTACAATAAACGTTAACAAAAGGCGGGTAATACAGATGACTAACAAAATAGGTAAGCGGTTCATGGTTTCGGTGGTGGGCGTTGCGGCGTGCTGGTTGTTGATGTTTTCAGGCATGGTGGCAGCCCGTGGCGATGATCCGGTCGATTTGAGCGGGGTGGCCAAGGTGGTGGAGGAGGATCTCGAGCAGAATGCCGAGGAACGTCTCATTGACATTCGCACCGGCAAAAAGAAGTACACCTGTAATGGATCTGGCAAGTCCTTAACAGTCAATTGTGTAGATAAGCAATTCAGTAAAAATTGCGCCACAGTGACCTATGACAGCGATGGCTATATCGATAGCGTCGAGTTTCATGACTGTTGAGGGTTTAGGTGGGGTTGCTAGAGCTTCAGCGCTGACAGTAGCTTATTGCAGGCGGCGCACGTCTTCAAGGAAGGTCAAAAGCAACACTGCTTTATACCCTGAACACGAGTCGGGGGTCAGGCTAGCTTGACCACCGCGGCCTTGATCGCCTCCGGCGATATGCTTAAATCCATCAGAAAAAGTGGAGACAAATGGTGAATTTAAGTACGGCGTTCGTGGTCTTGGCGGCGCTCTGCTGGGGGCTGTCAGGCGGAATCGGCGGGATTCTCATGGCCGACGGCTGGGACGCGTTCGTGGTGTCGTTATACCGGGGCGCGATCGGGCTGTTGTTTGTTCTCGTTTGGCTGGCGCTGCGCCCACGTGGCAGCGGATTGGCAAGTCGCCGATTATGGGGCTGGTCGGCGATTGCCGGTCTCGGCGTGGCTGGCAACTTCGCATTCTATTTCGTGAGCATCGCCGAGGGCAGCGTCGCGGTTGCGGCAACGCTGATGTACTGCGCACCGGTGTTCGTCTATCTCGTGTCCTTTGCATTCAAGCTTGAAAGCCCTACTCCGCTCAAGTGGGCCGCGATTGCCGTGGTAATGCTCGGCGTCGTGCTGCTTACACGTATTTACGACGTTGGGGCGGGCAGCGTCACGCTGGTCGGCGCCGGCGCCGGTCTGCTCTCCGGGCTGTGCTATGCGGTATTTATTTTCGGCTTCAAGTATGCGGCACCGCACGGCAGCCCGCAGGCGATTCTCGTGATAGCGTTCGCGGTACTGGTCACCGTACTCATTTGGCCGGCGGACGCCGACCAAGCCGTGGCAGTGCTGAGCACATCGAGTTGGCCACTGTTTGTGGTGCTGGGGGTGCTTGGCGCGGGATTGTCCTTCATTCTCTATATCGTCGGCCTAAAGCATACCGCGCCGGCCGTGGCCTCAATTCTGGCAATGGTCGAGCCGATCACGGCGTCGCTATTCGGTGTCGTGGTTTTGAATGAAAACCTGGTCGGTCTACAGATCTTCGGTATGGGACTGATTTTGGTCACAGTGACTGCGCTGAGCGTAACTTCGAGCGCTAGAAGGGCCCAACCACTTGCCGAGTAGCGCACGGATTTGGTATCGACTTGGTCTATGACCGTTCCTGGCAAATTGCGGCTGCCCGCTAAGGAGGAAGATAAGATGCCGAGGGTCGCAGCTGTTCCTCCGCCCCGGCCCTTTTGTGGTCTGCGAGTGCTTCCTACAGGGAAGGGATAAGCGGGTACGCTCAATCACCTCAAGCCTCCCGCCGTAAGTCTAATGACTGGTCACAAAGACCACCGCCTCCACGTCCTTGTAATGGCGCGCAAAGTGAATCGTCATCCCTTTACGAATATGATCCGGCAGCTCCTCAAAATCCTTGCGGTTGGCCTCCGGCAGGATCACTTCCATGATGCGGTTGCGGCGCGCGGCGATGATCTTTTCGCGAATGCCGCCGACCGCCAGCACTTGGCCGGTGAGCGTGAGTTCGCCGGTCATGGCCAGGGGGCGGCTGACCTTGCGTTTGCGCGCCAGTGACAGCAGGGCAGTGGCCATGGTGACGCCGGCGCTGGGGCCGTCCTTGGGGGTGGCGCCTTCCGGTACGTGCAGATGGAGGAAGGCCTTGTCGAAGAATCCCGGATCGCCGTGGAATTGCTTGATGTTGGAGATGATGTAGCTATAGGCGATCTCGGCCGATTCTTTCATGACATCGCCCAGCTTGCCGGTGAGTTTGAACCCCCGGTTGTTGTGGTGCACCACCGAGGCCTCGATGGTGAGCGTGGCGCCGCCCATGGAGGTCCAGGCGAGGCCGTTGACGATGCCGACGCCACTGGGCAGTTTCTCTTTGCGGAAGAAGGGTTGGCCGAGGTAAGTCTCGACGTCCTTGATAATGATGTTTTTCTGTTTCTTGGTGCGCGGTTTGTTGACGAATTCCACCGCTGCCTTGCGCACCATGCGGCCCAGTTGTTTTTCCAGATTGCGTACACCTGCCTCGCGGGCGTAGCCTTCGATGACATGGCGCAGGGCCGAGTCGGTGATTTTGAGTTCGCTCTTCTTCAGATTGGCCTTGCTCAGTTGCCGCGGCCACAGGTGGTGCTTGGCGATATCGACTTTTTCATCAGTGATGTAGCCGGCCAGGCGGATGATTTCCATGCGGTCCAGCAGTGGGCTGGGGATGGTGTCCAAGGTATTGGCGGTGCAGATGAATAATACATTGGACAGATCGAAGCGCACGTCTAAATAGTGGTCGAGGAAGTCGGCGTTCTGCTCCGGGTCCAGCACCTCGAGCATGGCCGAGGCGGGGTCGCCGCGAAAGGAACTGCCCATCTTGTCGATCTCATCGAGCATGATGACCGGGTTGGCGCTGCCCACGGTCTTGAGTGCCTGCACCACCTTGCCGGGCATGGCGCCGATGTAGGTGCGGCGGTGGCCCTTGATTTCGGCCTCGTCGCGCATGCCGCCGACGGAGAAGCGATAGAACTTGCGCCCCAGGGCGCGGGCGATGGATTTGCCCACCGAGGTCTTGCCCACGCCGGGCGGGCCCACCAGCAGAATGATGGAGCCGGCGATCTCGCCCTTGAGCGAACCCACCGCGAGAAATTCGATAATGCGCTGTTTGACGTCATTGAGGCCGTCGTGGTCCTGGTCGAGGATGACGCGTGCCTGTTTGAGATTGAATTTGTCGTCCGTATAAATGCCCCACGGTAGTAGGGTGATCCAGTCCAGATAATTACGCGTGACGGCGTATTCGGGTGAGCCGGCGTCGAGGATGCTGAGTTTTTCCATCTCTTCTTCGATGGCTTCCATGACGTCTTCGGGCACCATGAGTCTGTCCAGGCGCTGGGTAAATTTATCGACGTCAGCCTCGCGATCGTCCTTGGCGATGCCCAGTTCATGCTGGATGACCTTGAGCTGTTCGCGCAGGAAGAATTTGCGCTGGTGTTCGCTGATGCGCGTTTCCACGCCTTGGCGGATCTGGGCCTGCAGCTTGGCCACGTCCAGCTCTTTCTTGATCAGCACCAGCACCTTCTGCATGCGGCGGTGGATCTTGGTGGTCTCGAGAATATCCTGCAGCTCTTCCTTCTCGGCCGTGGTGAGGGCGGCGGCGAAGTCGGTCAGCGGCGAGGGCTCGTTGGGACCGTAGCGGTCGAGGAAATATTTCAGTTCCTCGCTGTAGAGCGGGTTTAGCGGTACCAGCTCCTTGAGGGTGTTGATGATGGCCATGGCGTAGGCCTTGGTCTGCTCGGTGTTGCGCGATTCCGACTCTTGCGGATATTCCACCTGGGCCAGATAGGGCGGCTCGTCGGACAGCCATTTGACCACGCGAAAGCGCCTGACGCCCTCGGCGATGAACTGCAGCTTGCCGTCGGAGCGAATGGGGTGATGCAGTCGTACCACGCTGCCGGTTTGATAAAAATCATCGGGGCTGGCATCTTCTTCCTCGTCGCGTCGCACCAGCAGCACGCCGCCGAGCTGGGCCTGGGTCTGGCCGATGCGTTTGATGGTATCCAGCCACGGGTCTTCGGACATCAGGATGGGCAAGGTTTGGGCCGGAAAGAAGGGGCGCTCCGACAGCGGCAGGATGTAGAGGGTTTGCGGTAGGGCCTGATTACTGATGGCTAGGCTGGAAGAGGGGCTGTCGTCCTCGTCGCGGATGATCTCTTCCGCTTCAATCCAGTCATTTTCGTCATGGTCATCGTACATAGAGAAATCCTTGGCTGATTGTGCTTGTTATATGCGTTGCCCGAGCGGGCCCCAACGCTGCAAGTGATTGCCGCATGCGGTTACTATATTAGTTCACGACCGTGATTGCATTTCCTGAAATGTATTTTTGCCATGTTTGCGGTGAATATAAGAAAATGCAGTCCATGCAAGGTGGAAGGAGCCGACATGAAATATGGCGATGTTGATGTTGTAAGCAAATCGGTGCGTTTTCAAGGCTTTTTTCATATTGAAAAATACCGCCTGCGCCATGCCCTGTTTGGCGGTGGCATGAGCGCCGTGATGAGCCGGGAACTGTTCCAGCGCGGCCATGCGGTGGCGATGCTACCTTATGATCCGATACTGGACAAGGTGGTGCTGATCGAGCAGTTCCGTATCGGCGCGCTGGATGACCCCGACGGTCCCTGGCTCACCGAGATCGTCGCCGGCATGATCGATGAGGGCGAGACGGCAGACATGGTGGCGCGGCGTGAGGCGCTGGAGGAATCCGGCTGCCAGGTCAGCGAGCTGCAGCACGTCTGCCGCTATTATCCCAGCCCCGGCGCCTGCAGCGAGACCATCGAGTTGTTCTGCGGGCGGGTGGATGCGGCGCAGGCGGGCGGGATTCACGGCCTGGATCATGAGCACGAGGATATCCGCGTCATCAGTGTCGCTTTCGACGAGGCCATGGCTTGGATCGATTCTGGTCGACTCAACTCGGCGGCGGTGATCATGGCTATGCAGTGGCTGGCGCTCAATAAAGAGCAGGTCGTCAGGGCCTGGACTTAACTACCGCTGTGATCTGTTTTTGCCGCGTGCCGGCCGCATGGCCAGGCCCCACAGGCCGAAAAACCCGCCACTGCGCCCGAGCTGAGAAGACCAGCCCCGCCGCCGGCGGCGCGTGCATAATTTGTTTTGCTGAGGCGGTCGAGATTGGGCTAAGGTTATACCTCGTCAGACAGAGGCTGTCATAGGGCGTTGTTTAAACTCGCACGACTGCAGTCGATATAGATTATAAGGACGTTTGAAGTATCAGGCACAACAAGTATGAAGATTTACGAGGATAATTTCCGGCGTTTGATGACCTTGCTGCCCGAGCTGGACGGCGAGGTGCAGTGTTGTCAAGGCGCCGGCCGCCGCGACGGCCTGTCTGTGGATGTACTTGAGCGGCACAAATATACCACCGTCATCAAACTGGCCCAGCGCTTGCCGCTTTCGTTTTTGGCGGCGGCCATGCCGCGCATGATCGTGCGTATCTATCACGATGCCGGGGTCGCCGAGGTGTTGTCCTACCAGCGCCACTATCGGTTCAAACCCAAATACGATTACCCCAACCCCGAGATGTGCCAGGTGCGCGAAAAGCAGCGTGTTAATCAGTTTCTCGGGGAATGGCTGGACCATTGTCTGGCCGCCGGGGTGTCGTTGCGGGCGGTGGCGCTGGGCTGAGCCAGAGCTGCGTCGCCGCGGCTTATCGGCGCGCTCAATTTCCCCTTATATTTCGAGGTCATGGGCCGCCGCGTCGGGTTTTCTGCCAGCGTGTTTGCCAGGCTCTGACTGCCGTTAAAGTTTCAACATCGAATGCCGTTGAAGGGGATGGAGCCCTATCCAGGCCTAGCGCGCGATTGACTGCATGATTTTGCTCATGCCGGGCTAGAGGCTTGTGACTCGAAAATAAGAGTATTACGGAAATTGACTGAAGGGACACTATGAACGCCAACATCGAAGAGACGTCCACCACGCTCAAGGGAATGTCCATTCCAACCAAAATCAACCTTGTCGTCGGGGTCATTTTTCTACTGGTCATCGTCACGGTAACGGGGTTTGTGTTTATCCAGGATCGCGCGCGCGCGCTGGAGGTGGCCAAGGAACGCACCACTGACATGACCACCCTGTATTTCGACGGCTTGAATACCATGATGTTGACCGGCACCATGGCCAACCGAGAAATTCTACAGGGCAAGATGGCGCGGCGTCCCGGCGTGTTGGAGGCCCGTGTCATCCGCGGCGAGCCGGTGAAGCAGCAGTTCGGCCCCGGCTTTGATCATGAACAACCCGTCGACGAGTTGGATCAGCGCGCCCTGAAGGGCGAAGAGATCGTCCAGGTCGCCGAAACCAGCAACGGCCGCGTCCTGACCGTTCTGAAGCCCTTCAAGGCGACCAATAATACCCGCGGCGTTAACTGTCTGCAGTGCCATAATGTGCCCAGTGGCGCCATTAATGGCGCCATTCGCGTGAGTTACTCCTTGGCGGAGATGGACGCCTATATCAAAAAAGAGATGGCCATCGAGGCGATTGTGAATCTCATTGCGCTCGGCATCGGCCTCGTGTTGGTCAATTATTTTCTTCGCGGCTGGGTCAGCCGGCCGCTGTTCGGCCTGATGGATGTGGTGACGCGTCGCGCCACCGGCGATGTGGACGCACGTGTCGAGATTTCCTCCGGTGATGAAATCGGCAAAGTGGGCAAGGCCTTCAATGATATGGCCGACAAGGTCAATTTCACTACCGAGCGGGAGCATGCCGCGGCCCAAGAGCTGCGCCACAAAGTGGACATCTTGCTGGGCGTGGTGAACAAGGCCGCCAAGGGCGATATGTCGGGCAAGGTCACCTTCGGTGGCAAGGACGCCATCGGCGAACTGGCCACCGGTTTGCAGATCATGATTAATAACATCCATAAAATGATTGAAGAAAGGCGCAAGGCAGTGGAGGATCTGAGACGCAAGGTGGATCTGATCCTCGAGACCGTCACAGCCGCCGCCAACGGCGACCTGACCGGCAAGCTCGAGGTGTACAGCGATGACGCCATCGGCCAGCTGGCCCGGGGCGTGCAATCCATGATCGACAACTTGAATGTGCTCGTGGCGCAGGTGCAGCGTTCCGGTATCCAGGTGACTTCTTCAGCCACCCAGATCGCCGCCACCGCCAAGGAGCAGGAGGCTACCGTGGCCGAGCAGGCCGCCACCGTGAATCAGATCGTGGCCACCACCACCGAGATCTCGGCCACCGCCAAGGAGCTGGTGAGCACTATGGACGAGGTGTCGACTGTGGCCGAAGGCACGGCCAGCGCCGCCGCCAACGGCCAGGCCGGCTTGCAGAAGATGGAGTCGACTATGCACCAGGTGGTGGAGGCTTCGACCTCCATCGCCGCCAAGCTCGAGGTGCTGAACGAGAAGGCCGGCAACATCAATACCGTGGTGACCACCATCACCAAGGTAGCCGACCAGACCAACCTATTGTCACTGAATGCCGCCATCGAAGCCGAGAAGGCCGGCGAGTACGGCCTGGGCTTTTCCGTAGTGGCCACCGAGATTCGCCGCCTGGCCGACCAGACCGCCGTGGCCACCTGGGATATCGAGCAAATGGTCAAGGAGATGCAGGCCGCTGTGACCGCCGGTGTCATGAGCGTGGAGCGCTTTTCGGAAGAGGTGCGCCGCAGTGTCGACGAGGTGAGTAATATCAGTTCCGGCCTGGCCGAGATCATCGACCAGGTGCAGGCGCTGACACCGCGCTTCGAAAGCGTGCATGAAGGGATGCAGTTCCAGTCGCAGGGTGCCGAGCAGATCAAGCAGGCGATCGAACAACTGAGCGAGTCGGCGCAGCAGACGGTGGAATCACTGAGACAATCCCATTCGTCCATCGATCACCTGAACGAAGCGGCCCACATGTTGCAGACGGGGGTGTCAAAATTTAAGGTCTCAACGCCCGACGCAACGTAGCCCTTTGCCATGATGATGTTGCTGTTCAAGATCAACGGCGAACGCTACGGGCTGGATGTGGCGGACGTCGTTGAGCTTGTGCCCTACGTGGTGCTGCAGAGTCTGCCCAAGTCCCCTGCTTATATCGCCGGCCTGATGAACTTCAGGGGCAGAATCGTGCCGGTGGTCGATTTGTCCATTCTGCTGTGTGACAAACCGGTAAAGCACTTGATGAGCAGCCGTATCATTCTGATCCAGCCGGTCAAGTCAGAGCCCCGGCTGGTCGGCCTGTTGGCGGAAAACGTCACCGAAACCGTCAAGGTTTCGGAAGACATATTTACCGATACGGGAATACAGCCTGAGACCAGCGCCTTTGTCGACAAGGTGGTTATGCACCCGGCGGGTGTAATTCAGTTCGTCTCGCCGACCAAGTTATTGCCCAAGGAGGTGAGGGTGATGTTGCGCGGCGAAGGGCGTACCACGGTCGAAGCCGGAAACCAAAATGATGTCGTTTGACACCATACAAAAGCTGATCAAGTCGGACATGGGGCTGGCGCCGGAGTCGGTCGGTGCGGAAACGATCAAGCGGGTAGTGACGCGGCGCATGAAGACGGTCGGCATGGACGATGTCGCCGAGTATGTTCGGCTCATCAAAACCTCGGTCGAGGAAATGCAGCATCTTATTAATGAAGTGACGGTGCCGGAGACGTGGTTCTTCCGTGATCATGAACCTTTCAATGTCTTGGCCGATTATGTCCGTCGCTTTAAGATCAGCGGCGGCGGCAAAAAAATCAATATACTCAGCGTGCCCTGTTCCACCGGTGAAGAACCCTACTCCATCGCCATGGTGCTGCGAGACGCCGGCTTGGGAAAAAACGGCTTCGGCATCGATGCGGTAGACATCAGTACCGTCGTGTTGGAGAAGGCGCGCAGGGGTGTCTACAGCGAGAACTCGTTTCGCGGTAAGGACGTGAGTTTCCGCGATAGGTATTTTGAAAAAGAGGGGCAAAATTACCATATCTCCGCCGAGATCAAGACGACAGTGAATTTTGCCAAGGGCAACATTGTCGCCCCCGGTTTCATGGCGGGCAAGGGACCGTACGACGTGGTGTTCTGCCGTAATTTGCTGATCTATTTCGATTACCAAACCAAATGCGATGTACTCGACACCCTGCATGGCCTTATGGCCGACAAGGGCATGCTGGTGCTGGGCCATGCCGAGACCGGTCGTATGCCGACCGGCTTGTTTGAAACCCTCAACCTGCCCGGCTCGTTCGCCTATTTGAAATCCGATGCGTCGCGCGCGCCGACCAAGCCCGTGTCCGCGGCCGCATTCAAACAGACGCCGCAGCCGCCGCGACGCATAGCGTCTAAGCCGGCCATCGCCGTCGTGAAACATGAGCCGGTGGAAGCCGCGTCCGAGCCGCTGGCGCAGATACAGGCCTGGGTCGATTCGGTGCAGCAGCTGGCCGACGAAGGGCGTCTGAAACAGGCCCTCACCGAGTGCGATAAATTGATCGCCGCGGTGCCCGATTCGGCCCAGGGCTATTATCTCAAGGGGCTTGTGTTGTTGGGTTTTGACGCGGACGAAGAGGCCATGACCGCGTTTAAGAAGGCGGTTTATCTTGATCCTAAACATTACCAATCATTGATTCATCTGTCGGTCTTGGCCGAGGAACAGGGCGAATTACGCGCTGCGGAAAATTTTCGCGCGCGCGCCGATCGTTTGCGCGACAGCGGTCAGCTGGACGCGATTTAGATGAGGCGCTGAAACGGATATGGCGGAACAGGACAAAATCATTGACGATTGCTGGAACCGCATCGGCGTCTGGTCCAAGGGCGATCACGAATGCCCCAAGCTTAAGGACGTCGGTCATTGCATCAATTGCGCAGTGTTTTCCTCCGCCGGCCGACAGTTGTTGGAGTCCGAGCCGCCGGCGGGTTATCTGGAACAGTGGACTGAGTTTTGTTCCGCCCCACAGGAAGACAAGAATACTCAGGCCGGTTCCATTATCCTGTTCCGGCTCGGTGATGAATGGCTGGGTTTGGAAACGCGCTTGCTGGATGAAGTGACCTCGATGCGCAGCGTCCACAGCGTTCCACACCGCAAAAGCAGCGTCCTGAAGGGGCTGGTGAATGTGCGCGGCGAGTTGCAGCTGTGCGTCTCCATCGGCCGCCTGTTAAACGTTACCCGAGGCGAAATGACCGGCACCAATGTGGTGAAAGGGATGTATGAGCGGATGGTAGTGGCTTCGTACAATGGTGTCAGGGTCGTGTTTCCCGTCAGCGAGGTGCGCGGGGTGTATCGTTTCGATTTCGCTGAGATGACCGAGGCGCCGGCGACCGCGATGAATTGCTCGGTGCACTATCTCAAGGGCATGCTGATCTGGGAGAATCACCACGTCGGCGTGATTGACCAGGAATTATTGTTCCCTGCGCTGCAGCGCGGGATTTTGTAGGTGGGAGTCGGACGCATGTCGGATACCTCCATGCTGGATTTATTCAAGATGGAAGTTGAGCAACAGACTGAATTGCTCAATGACAGCTTGCTGGCGCTCGACCAAAATCCGACCAGCGCCGAACATCTGGAGGCGGCGATGCGCGCCTCCCATTCCGTCAAAGGCGCTGCGCGCCTGTTGGGCGTGGAGTCGGTGCAAGGGCTGGCCCACATGATGGAGGACTGCTTGGTGGCGGCCCAGGAGGGGCGCCTGTTGTTGGACGGCGATGCGGTGGATGTATTGCTCAAGGCCATGGACGCCATTCGTCAAATCGCCGCCGCTGAAGACAATCTGGATGCCTGGCTGGATGACCACCGCCAGGTGTTTGATCAGCTGGTGTCCGCACTGGAAGGGGTGGGCAGCCGGGCCGACGCCGAAGCCACGCCCCGGATTAACGTGGCGGAAGCAGTCGTGTCGGCCCCGGAGACCCCGACGGCAACGTCTGCGGACATTCCCGAGAGGAGGCTCAACTTGACCGAGGATGCCTCCTTGCTGGAGCTGTTCCGGGTCGAATGTGAGCAGCACGGCGCGGTTATCGGTGAGGGCCTGTTGACGCTGGAACAGAATCCGACCGCGTCGGAGTGCCTGGATCAGCTAATGCGCGCCGCCCATTCCATTAAGGGTGCGGCGCGTCTGGTGGGTATCGAGCCGTTGGTGGAAATCGCCCATGCCATGGAAGACGGGTTTGTCGCGGCGCAGAACGGCGAGTTGGAATTGAGTGCCGACGACATCGATGTGATGCTCAAAGGTTTGGATGTCATTCAGGAAATCGCCGCCTATGAGGGTGACCTGAACCAGTGGTACGGCGGCCGCAGGCAGGATATTGCGCAACTGGTGCAAGCCCTGGCGGCGATCAAGCCGGCGCCTGACGCACAGCCGGCCGCGCCCGAGCGGGCGCCCGCCCCAGCGCATGACGAAGCGGATATTTCCCTCACCATCGGCGATCCCTCCATGCTTGATCTGTTCCGGGTCGAGTGTGAGCAACACGGCGCGGTGCTGAATCAGGGCTTGTTGGCGTTGGAACAAGATCCGACTTCGCCGGAACGCCTGGAACCGTTGATGCGCGCCGCGCATTCAATCAAGGGCGCGGCGCGCCTGGTGGGCATCGAGCCGGTAGTCAAGCTGGCCCATGCCATGGAAGATGGCTTTGTCGCGGCGCAAAACAGTGAGATTGTCCTCTCCGCCGAGCATATGGATGTCTTACTCAAGGGCGCGGACACCATTCTCGCCATCGCCATGCATGAGGGTGAACTGGCCGATTGGTACGACGCCAATAGGCAGGACTATCTGAGTCTGCTGGACGAGGTCAACGCCATACTCAAGGGCGAGTCGGGTGTCGTTACCGAAACCCGGGCCGAAGCGGTCCCCGCGGCGGCGAGCGAAGCGCGGCCCGAGCCGGGGGAGGCAGGGGACGCCGATACCGCCGCCGTCAAGCCGGCGCTGAAAAAAAATACTGCGCCGCAGAAGGATCGCGTGCTGCGCGTCAGCGCCGAGCTGGTGAACCGGCTGATGGGCTTGGCCGGAGAGTCGCTGGTGGAATCGCGCTGGCTGTATCCCTATTCCGAATCCCTGCGCCGTCTCAAGCGCCAGCAGACCGATTTGGTCTGTATGATCGATTCCCTGCGCGAGCGCATGGAGCGGCAACAGGTCAGTGATGATATGCGCGGCCTATTGCGCGATGCACAGCGCCAGGCGTCTCAATGCCGCGAGGTGATGTCCGATCGCCTTAACGAATTAGAGTCTTATGATCGACGTTTGAGTAACCTGTCTTCGCGCCTGCACCGCGAAGTGGTAGGCAGCCGCATGCGTCCCTTCATCGACGGTGTGCACGGTTTTCCGCGTATGGTGCGCGACATATCGCGCAGTTTGAAGAAAGACGTGCAACTGATTATCGAAGGCGAAACCACCATGGTGGATCGCGACATCCTGGACAAGATCGAGGCGCCGCTGAATCATATTATTCGTAACGCCATTGACCACGGCCTCGAATCGCCGGAGGAGCGCGTCGCCGCCGGAAAACCGGCCAAGGGCACGATTCGGCTGCGTGCCTATCACAACGCCGGCATGCTCTCCATCGTGGTCGGCGACGACGGCCGCGGCATCGACCTGGACAGGTTGCGTCACAAGATCGTGGAAAAGGGGCTGATCGATGCGGCGATGGCCGAGACGCTGAGCGAGATGGAACTCACCGATTTCTTGTTCTTGCCCGGCTTTAGCACCAAAGACAAGGTCAGCGAGATCTCCGGCCGCGGTGTCGGGTTGGACGTGGTCTACGACGCCATGCAGGAAATGCGCGGCAATGTCAGGGCCACCTCGAAGCCGGGTCAGGGGACTCGCTTTCATATGCAGCTGCCCCTGACCTTGTCGGTGATCCCCGCCCTGTTGGTGGAAATCGCCGGCGAGCCTTATGCCTTTCCGCTGGCGCGCATTGACCGAATCGCCAGCGTCAGGCAGTCCGAGGTCAGCGAAGCAGAAGGTAATCAGTTTGTGGTGTTGGACGGTAAAAACGTGGGATTGGTCAGTGCCAGCCAGATCCTCGAAAAAGAGTCCGGCATGGAGCACACAGGCCTGATGTCCGTAGTGGTGTTGAATGAACGCAACCATTACTACGGCATGGTCGTCGACAAGTTTCTCGGCGAACGGGAATTGGTGGTGCAGGTCATGCCCGAGGCCTTGGGCAAGGTGCAGGACATCAGTTCCGCCGCCTTGATGGAGGATGGTTCGCCGCTGTTGATCGTGGACGTGGACGACCTGATCCGTTCCATCGAAAAGGTGTTGAAAACGGCCCGTCTGGGCAAGGTAAGTTCGATTCTTGAAGAAGAGACCGCGCTTTGCAAGACCGTGTTGGTGGTGGATGATTCCATTACCGTGCGTGAAGTGGAACGCAAGCTGTTGGAAAGGGCCGGTTATCAGGTGGAAACAGCGGTGGACGGTGTAGACGGTTTAAATATGTTGCGCAGTCAGCCGTTCGACATGCTGGTGACCGATGTGGATATGCCGCGTATGAATGGTATAGATCTGGTGAAAACCCTCAGGCAGGATGCAAGCCTGCGCTCGCTGCCGGTGCTGATGGTTTCTTATAAAGATCGGGAGGAGGATAAGTTGAGAGGATTGGAAGCCGGAGCAGATTATTATTTGACCAAGGGCAGTTTCCACGACGAAACCTTGTTGCAGGCCGTCGTCGATCTGGTCGGTGAGGCCAAGTCGTGAGGATCGCAATCGTCAATGATTCCATGATGGCGGTGGAGAGTCTGCGCCGTGTGATTACGTCGGTACCGGACTACGAGTTGGCTTGGATCGCCAACGATGGCGCCGAGGCGATCTGGCGCTGCGGCACCGATGTGCCCGATTTAATGCTGATGGATCTGATCATGCCGGTGATCGACGGGGTAGAGGCGACGCGCAAGATTATGGCCGAGACCCCTTGCGCCATCCTGGTGGTGACATCCACCGTCGCCGGTAATGCCTCCAAGGTGTTTCAGGCCATGGGCCATGGCGCCCTGGATGCGGTGAACACGCCAGTGCTGGGCATGACCGGCGATGCCGAAGGCAAGGACGAACTGTTGCGCAAGATCGCCACCATCGCCAAACTGATCCGTCAACGCAAGGGCGATAGCTCGGAGAATTTATTCCGCGCTGCCAAACCCAAGACGACGCCGACCCATAAGAACCTTGTGGCGATCGGTTCCTCGTCCGGCGGGCCCAAGGCGCTGGCGGTTCTATTGCACGCCTTGCCTGCTGATTTCCCTGCGCCGATTGTGATTATCCAACATGTGGATGAAAAGTTTTCCGCTGAATTGGCGCTGTGGTTGAATCGGCAATGCGCGCTTGAGGTGCGTCTGGCGGAAAAAGGTGATAGCTTGGAGCCCGGCAGGGCGTTGATCGCCGGTAATAATAACCACCTGATAGTCAATTCAAACGGTCGGCTTGACTATACCCCTGACCCTGTCGATATGGTTTATAGGCCCTCGGTGGATGTGTTCTACGCCAGCATTGCGGAGCATTGGTCCGGGGACGTCGTGGCGGTGCTGTTGACCGGCATGGGACGCGACGGCGCACAAGGCCTGTTGACCTTGCGTAACAAAGGTGTGTTCACCGTGGCACAGGACGAGACGACCTGCGCGGTCTACGGTATGCCGAAGGCCGCGGCCCAACTCGGCGCGGCTGAAAAAATATTGCCGCTGGACGATATTGCTCCTGAGTTGAATCAATATTTCGCGGGCAAGAAAAATAGGCACGTATGCTGATGGACGTAAGCAGGCAAGACGATCAAGCGACGGCGGAGGTCAACACCTGCGCGGACGCGGCGCGTATCCGGGTGATGTTGGTGGACGATCAGAATATCGTGGCCGAGGCGTTGCGCCGCATGTTGGCCGACGAGGCCGAGATTGATTATCACTATGTCAGTGATCCCGCCTCCGCCATCGATGAAGCGACCAAGTTCAAGCCGACGGTGATCCTCCAGGATTTGGTCATGCCGGATATCGATGGTTTGATGCTGCTCAAGTTCTACCGCTCCAATCCCGAGACCAAAGTGGTGCCGGTGATTGTGCTGTCCACCAAGGAAGACCCTAAGATCAAGAGTGAGGCCTTCGCCCTCGGGGCGAGCGACTACCTGGTCAAGTTTCCGGACAAGATCGAGGTGATCGCCCGTATATTAGCCCACTCGCGCAGTTTTCTGGCGCAGCAGCAGCGCGATGAGGCCTATCAGGCCTTGGAGGTGTTGAAAAAGGAATTGGAGGAAAAGAATACCGAGTTGGAACGCTTGTCATCTCAGGACGGCCTGACCGGCATTGCCAACCGTCGTATCTTCGATGAATTCTCGGGCAAGGAGTGGGGCCGCGCCGCCCGCGATCATGCGCCGTTGTCTCTGATCTTGATCGATATCGATCATTTCAAGACCTACAACGATAACTATGGCCATCAGGGCGGCGACGACTGCTTGCGCCAGGTGGCCCAGAAGCTTGCCAGTACCGTGCGCCGTCCCAGCGATCTGGTGGCGCGTTACGGTGGCGAGGAGTTCGCCGTGGTAATGCCGGGGACGGACCTCGAGGGGGCCAAGCGTATTGCCGACGCCCTGTGTGACGGGGTAGCCTCAATGAATCTGCCGCACGCCCATTCCTCCACTGCCGATCATGTCACCATCAGTCTCGGGGTGGCCAGCGCCATGCCGACCACGGAGGGCGGTCCGGAGCAGCTGATCGAGAAGGCCGACGAGGCCTTGTATCAGGCCAAGAAGAGCGGCCGCAACCAGTTCCAGGTCGCCGACTAGCCCCCGGATTGCTCACCGCTCACCCCGCCGCACCCTTGAACCGTTTCGCCACGAACGGTGATGAGAAATCCCGGCGACCCCCACTCAGTTTGTTGCGCCGCCGTTTTCCGTCGCTTCGATCGGCGACAGGCGTCGTGACTCGGGGTGTATTCTTACCGTTTTGATGGCGTTGTTGCTGGTCTGGACGATATCGATGGGATAACCGGCGATCAGCACGCTGGTGCCGGCTTCGGGAATGGATTCCAGATACTCAGTGATCAGGCCATTGAGCGTTTTCGGCCCATCGGTGGGCAGTTCCCATTGCATGGTGCGGTTCAATTCGCGCACGTAGGCACCGCCGTCGACCAGGAAGCTGCCGTCTTCCTGCGGATGGACGAATTTGATGGCGGCGGCCATGTCGGTAGTAAATTCGCCGACGATCTCTTCCAGTATGCTCTCCAAGGTCACTAATCCTTCAATGTCGCCGTATTCGTCGACGACGAAGCCGATACGCCGTTTTTCACGCTGAAAGCTGAGCAGCTGGGTGTTGAGCGACGTCCCTTCCGGAATGAAGTAGGGCTCGCGGCAAATGGCCAGCAGCTTGTCCTTGGTGAAATCGCCTTCCGCCAGCACATGCAGGGCGTTGCGGGCATGCACGAAACCGACTACGTGTTCCACATTATCGCGGAATACCGGCAGGCGGGTGTGCTCGGTGTGGATCAGTTGTTTGAGTATGCTCTGATCGTCTTCGTTGATGTCGATGCCGACGATCTCGTTACGCGGCACCATGACATCCTCCACGGTGACCTTTTCCAGGTCGAGAATGCTGATCAGCATCTCCTGGTGTTGGCGCGGGATCAGGGCGCCGGCCTCATTCACCACGGTGCGCAGTTCCTCGCTGCTCAATTGCTGCATGGCGTCGGTTTGCGGCGGCACACCCAGTAATCTGAGCAGGGTGTTGGCGATGATGTTCACCAGCCAGACCAGGGGATAACTGAGGGTCAACAAGGGCTTCAGCACCACGGAGGCGGGAAAGGCCACTCGCTCCGGATGCAGGGCGGCCAGTGTCTTGGGCGCCACTTCGGCGAAGATCAAAATGACGAAGGTGAGAATGCCGGTGGCAATGGCGATACCGGCCTCGCCCATCAGGCGTAGGGCGATCAAGGTGGCGATGGACGAGGCCAGGATGTTGACGAAGTTATTGCCCAGCAGGATCAGGCCGATGAGGCGGTCGGTGCGGTCCAGCAATTGCTGGGCGCGCAGCGCGCCCGGATCGCCCGCCTGGGCCAGGTGGCGCAGCTTATAGCGATTGAGGCTCATCATGGCCGTCTCCGAGGCCGAGAAGCAGGCCGACAGGACGATCAGAAAAAACAGCGTAGTGCCTAAAAAGCTAAGCGGGATCTCTTGCATGGTCGTTGATTCTATTCGGCAGGCTGGGAAGGTCTAGCCCGCATTTTCCATTGCGATAGGCCAAGGGCGTGGCAGTGTGTCATTGTCTGGTTGATCGGCATTCTCGATAATCCTTCATTAGTTTCAATCACCTGCATCAAAGTCATGGGCTGCCCGGCGAGACATGCGGGTTAGTTGAGTATAACTTCCAGCACCGTCTTGCTGCCGAAGTATGCTAATGCCAAAAAAACGAAGCCGCTCAAAGTCCAGCGGATGGCGGTCTTGCCGCGCCAGCCGAACTGCCAGCGTCCCCACAGCAGGGTGGCGAAGACGCCCCAGGCGACGATGGACAGCACGGTCTTATGAACCAGGTGCTGGGCGAACATATTGTCGAGAAAAATGAACCCGGTCAGCAGCGACAGGCTTTGCAGGATGAAACCCAGGCCGATCATCTGGAACAATAGTCGCTCCATGGTCTGCAGCGGCGGCAGGGTGCGGATAAACCCCCCCGGATGCTTGTGGCGCAGATGATAATCCTGGATGGTCAGCAGCACGGCCTGGACCGCGGCGATGCTGAGCAGGCTATAGGCGGCGATGGAAATCAGGATATGGATCTCGATGTGCGAATTCAGCGGTTCAGTGATCTGTTCGGCGGAAAAGGCCAGCCCCAGAGCCACCGCCAGGGCGGTGCCGGGAAACACGATAATGCCCAAATTCTCGGTCGGGCGTTTAATCACACTCAAGAGCAGGATGGCGCTGATCACCCAGGTGACCAGCGAGACGGCGTTGAACACCCCCAGATTGAGCCCGGCAGCGGTAAACAGCTGGCCGCCGATCACCCAGCCGTGCAATAGCAGGGCGACGATGGCGGGGGTGAGGCTTTTCCATTTGCTGGCCGGGGTGGTGAGCTGGTTGCGCAAACGGGCGCCGAGCGAGTAAGCGGCAACTAAATACAAGAAAATCGCTAAAGTGCCGATAACTATGGTGTGCATAATGGTTGTTTTGATTGATGAAATTACAATGATGGCACATCTGCGGGCCCGGTAGAAGAGGGCCTTTTTCGTGGCAGGCCGAGGTGGGTTATTTTAACCTAAAGATTTTTGCTTAAGTGCAGAAATATTAAAGATATGAAGCTAAGGATATTAGGCTGCGATGGCGGGATAGGCCGGGGGTTGAGGACGACCTCGATGTTGGTCGACGACGACGTGCTCATCGATGCAGGGAGCGGCGTCGGTGACTTGACACTGGATGAAATGGCCAACATCCGTCACATCTTTCTGACACATTCCCATCTCGATCATGTGGCGTTCCTGCCGTTGCTGGTCGACAGCATCTTCGAGCGCATTGAGCAGCCCATCGTGATTCACGGCCTGCCCGCGACCATTCAGGCCCTGCGCGAACATGTCTTCAACTGGGCCATCTGGCCCGATTTCGCCAAATTGCCGGTGGTCAACAAGCCGGTGATGAAGTATCAGGAACATCCTGCCGGTGACATCTGCGAAGTTGGCGGCCGCAGGTTCGAATCCATCCCCATGAACCACATTGTGCCCACGGTCGGTTACCGGGTGGAATCGGCGGCGGGCATGTCATTCGCCTTTACCGGCGATACCACCACCAATGATACGTTCTGGGAGGCGGTCAACGCCTATCCCCGTCTCGACCTGCTGTTGCTGGAAGTCGCCTTCAGCAACGAGTACGAAGACCTCAGCAACAGCGCCCGGCACTACTGCTCCAAGACCGTGGCGGCCGATCTGGCCAAGCTTAAGCTGGACCCGCAAATCTACCTCACCCACCATAAACCGGAAGAAAACAGCCGCATCCTGGAAGAACTGGAACAGCTGGTGCCCGACCGGGTCATTAAACAACTCAAGAATAATAAGTCGTTTTCGTTATAATAGCCCCTTTGTGGCTATTACATTCATCATCGCTGGATCCATCCTATGTTTGAAAATCTGACAGAACGCCTGGCGCGTACCATGCGCGATATGCGCGGTCGCGGCCGTCTGACTGAAGACAACATCAAAGACGCCCTGCGCGAGGTGCGCATGGCCTTACTTGAGGCCGACGTATCCTTGCCGGTGGTGCGCGAGTTCATCGACCAGGTCAAAGAGAAGGCCGTCGGCCAGGAGGTGATGAAGAGTCTGACCCCGGGCCAGGCCTTCATCAAGGCGGTCAACGACCAGCTCATCGAGATCATGGGCGCGGCCAATGAGGAATTGCACCTGAATACGGCGCCCCCCGCGGTCGTGATGATGGCCGGCCTGCAGGGATCCGGTAAGACCACCACCGTGGCCAAGCTGTCGCGCTGGCTCAAGGAGCGCAAGAAGAAGTCAGTGCTGGTGGTGAGCTGCGACATCTACCGCCCCGCCGCCATCCATCAGTTGGAGACCCTGGCCGGTGAAGTGGGCGCTGAATTTTTCCCCAGCCGTACCGACCAGGACCCGGTGGACATCGCCACCGCCGCCTTGGATCATGCCCGCAAACAATTCATCGATGTGGTGATTGTCGACACCGCCGGCCGCCTGCATATCGATGATCAGATGATGGGCGAGATCGAGCGCCTGCACGGTGCCCTTGAGCCGGTGGAGACCCTGTTCGTGGTCGACAGTATGACCGGCCAGGACGCCGCCAACACCGCCAAGGCCTTCAACGATGCCCTGCCCCTGACCGGGGTAGTGCTCACCAAGACCGACGGTGACGCCCGCGGCGGGGCCGCCTTGTCGATTCGCCAGATCACCGGCAAGCCGATCAAATTCCTCGGTGTGGGCGAAAAGAATGACGCCCTCGAAGCCTTCCATCCCGAGCGCGTGGCCTCGCGCATCCTGGGTATGGGCGATGTGCTGAGCCTGGTGGAGCAGGCCGAGCGCAGCATCGACCAGGAGGAAGCGGCCAAGCTGTCCAAGAAATTGCAGAAGGGTAAAGGCTTCGACCTGGAGGACTTTCGCAGTCAGCTGCAGCAGATGCAGAAGATGGGCGGTGTCGCCGCGCTGATGGACAAGCTGCCCGGCATGGGGGATCTGCCGCAGGGCGCCAAAAACCAGGTAAATGACAAGGAATTCAGGCGCATGGAGGCGATTATCAACTCCATGACCGCGCGCGAACGGCAGCGCCCGGAAATCATCAAGGGCTCGCGCAAGCGCCGTATCGCCGCCGGCTCCGGCACCGAAGTGCAGGAGGTCAACCGGTTGCTCAAGCAGTTCACCCAGATGCAGAAAATGATGAAGAAATTCAAAAAGGGCGGCATGGCCAAGATGATGCGCACCATGAAGGGCCGCATGCCCGGCGGCATGACCCCCTTCTAAACCCGATCGTCGCGCGCTGGCATGCTCGCCGGCGGATATTAAACGCATGGATAGCGGGGGATTTCACCTCCTGTTAAAGCCTTAAAAGGCTTTCTTTTTTCCTCAATTTGCGTAAAATATGCGGATTTTTACCGGCGGTCCAATTGTGGGCAGCTGTTTCTGGAATTGCATAGAGGATTTTTGCGAGATGGTAACGATTCGTTTAGCTCGTGGTGGCGCCAAGAAGCGTCCCTTTTACCACATCGTTGTGACTGATTCGCGCAATGCGCGCGACGGTCGTTACATCGAGCGTGTCGGTTTCTTCAACCCCGTGGCCAAGGGCCAGGAAGAGCGACTGAGCATTGCTACCGACCGTATCGAGCACTGGGTCGGCCAAGGTGCCAAGACCTCCGAGCGTGTTGCCAAGCTGATCGAGCAGAACAAAGCCGCCGCGTAAAACCGGTTGTGCAACGCGAACACGTCATCCTGGGCAGGATTGCCGGTGTCTACGGGGTGCGCGGTTGGGTGAAGGTGTTTTCCGAGACCCAACCCAAAGAGAATATTTTTAGTTACAAGCCCTGGCAGATCCGCCTCAACGGCGCCTGGCAGCACGTCGAGGTGGTCGAGGGTAAGCCCCACGGCAAGGGCTTGGTGGCACAGCTGGCCGGCTATGACGGGCGCGAGCTGGCCCGGCAATTGGTCGGGGCGGAAATCGCCGTCGCGCGACAGCAATTGCCCGCCGCCGCCGAGGGTGAGTATTACTGGGTTGACCTGGTGGGCCTGACGGTAGTGACCCTGGCCGGCACCGAGCTGGGCCGGGTCGATCACTTGTTTGAGACCGGCGCCAACGACGTCGTCGTGGTAAAGGGTCAACAGGAACATTTGATTCCCTTCGTCCAGGGACAATATATCCGCGAAATCGACCTGGACGCGGGTGTGATGCGGGTCGATTGGACCCCGGAGATTTGAGTGAGAATTGATGTTGTCACTCTGTTTCCGCAGCTGATCGCGGATCTGGCGCGATACGGGGTCACCGGCCGGGCCCTGCAGGGCGGGGTGTTCGAGCTGGGGGTGTGGAATCCGCGCGATTACACCCAGGATCGGCACCGCACGGTGGATGACCGGCCCTACGGCGGCGGCCCGGGCATGGTGATGATGATCGAGCCCTTGCGTCAGGCCATCCAGGCCGCGCGGCGGGCCAATCCCGCAGCCGGGGTGGTCTATCTGTCGCCCCAGGGGCGGCGTTTCGACCAGGGCCTGGCGCGTGACGTTGCCCGGCGGCCGGGCCTGATCCTGGTAGCCGGTCGCTATGAAGGCGTCGATGAGCGTGTGCTTGAATTGGACGTCGATGAGGAGTGGTCCATCGGTGACTACGTCCTCAGCGGCGGTGAGACCGCCGCCCTGGTGGTGGTCGATGCGGTGACCCGCTTGTTGCCCGGCGCGCTCGGGCACGAGGATTCGGCACAGCAGGATTCGTTCAGTGACGGCTTGCTGGATTGCCCGCACTACACCCGCCCTGAGAATTATCAGGGCAGGCCGGTGCCGGCGGTGCTGCTCAGCGGCGACCACGGCGCCATCCGGCGCTGGCGGTTGAAGCAGTCGCTGGGGCGGACCTGGCTGCGGCGAGCGGAGCTGCTGCAGGGCCTGGAACTGGACAAAGGGCAACAAATGCTGCTGGAAGAGTTTATCCGGGAGCATGAAGAACAACAGGATTGAGCGGCGGCGACTACGCCTGATTTTTGGATTTTGAGATTGATTAGTTGAGGAAAGTGTCATGAGCAATATCATCGACCAGCTGGAAGCAGAACAAATGAACCGCGAAGTCCCTGATTTCGGCGCCGGCGATACGGTCGTCGTTCAGGTCAAGGTTAAAGAGGGTGAGCGTGAGCGTCTTCAGGCCTTTGAAGGGGTCTGTATCGCCAAGCGTAACCGCGGCCTGAATTCTTCGTTCACCGTGCGCAAGATTTCCAACGGTGAAGGGGTGGAACGCGTCTTCCAGACCTATAGCCCGGTGGTGGACTCCATTGCCGTCAAGCGCCGCGGTGATGTGCGTCGCGCCAAGCTCTACTACCTACGTGAGCGTACCGGTAAGGCGGCCCGTATCAAGGAAAAGCTGTAATCGTCTCATCCCGCTTGATGCGTGAGACGAGCAAACAGGGTGCGGACCGGTTGTCTGGGTTCAGCACCCTTTTTTCTATGCCCGTAAATCGTATGCTGAGGCGACCGCTCAGCGCCGCACTGTTGACTTTGTGCATGCTTGCCGCCAGCGCCGTCGAGGCGGTCGAGCCCCTGTCCGAATCCCTGTTAAACGAAATCTCCGCGCTGTCCGAACAGGGCATCGACACACTGTCGCTGTTGTTGTTGGCCGAGGCTGAGCCCGATCTGGCGCAGGCGCCCGCTGCCTGGGCGGCCTGGCACCGCAAAAAGATCGAGTTGCTGCGCCAGAACGAGGCGTGGCAGGCCATCACTCGTGAATACGAACATCTGCCCGTGGCCGCGCCGCACGCGCATCGCGATTGGTTGTTTGCCGAGTTGGTCAGGACCTATCTGACCATGGGCAGTGGCGCCCAGGCGCGCGATCTGCTGTTGTCCCTGATTTGGGACAGCGAGCATGATACCGGGCAACTGGCCCAGTGGCGGCGCCTGGTGGCGCAAAGTTATCTGGTGGACGGCCGTTATGACGACGCCCGCAGCGCCCTGCTGCGCTATGAACAGGACTATCCCGAAGCCGACCGTGACCCCCAGTGGCTGGGCCTGCAGGCGCGCCTGTTGATCGCCGGGCGGCAAGCCAATGAAGCCGCCATCCTGGCGCTGGCCAGCGACGCCCCCGCCGCCCGGAGCGCCTATGTGCTGGCCCGGCTCGAGACCCCGGCACCGCCCGATGATGCGCTCATCAATGAGGCATTTGACTGGCTCGCCGAGCCCTCGCTGGACCTGGCCTTGAAACACTCTTTGTTCAGCGCCTTGTTCGAAGAGAGTCGCGAAATGCGCGATTGGCCGCGGCGCAGCGCGGTGCTGGAACGGCTGCTGGGGGTGGACCACCTGGAGGTGGCCCAGGTGACGGCGGTGGTCGATGCGCTCTGGTTCAGCCTTACCGAATACGGCCGCCAGCTGGCCAACCGAGAACAGCTGTTGGTGGGCAATTACGGTCCCTGGTTTGCGCTGGCGGCGCAGCTGAACCGGCCCGACACGCGTCAGGCTGAGGCCGTCTACGCCTGGTTGGCGATCCATGCCGAGGGCGAGGACATCAACGTCCGGGCCCATCAGCAATTGGTTCAGACCCTGGCGCACAAGGGCGAGACGGAGCTACTGCGTTCCCTCTATCTGTCCAGTTCCCAATTCACCGACGTCAGCGTGCTGCCGCTGGCCTTGATGTACCGCCTGGTGGACATGGCCCTGGCGGCGGGCGACCTGGGCCTGGCCTCCAAGTTGATGAGCGGCCTGGACGCGCCTGAAGGGGTGGACGTGGTCGAGTGGCAACTGCGTCGGGCGCGGGTGCAGATCCTGGCCGGAACGCCGCAACACGGCGCCGAGCGCTTGCGCGATATCGTTGCCGCCGACACCCTCGGCGACGGCCAGATCGGCAATCTGCTGTTGGCGCTGCAGGATCTCAATCATCAGGGCGGCCACCAAGCGGCCTATGAGATTTTGGCCGAGCTGGTGCACAAAGTGCCCGACAGTCGCCGCCAGGGCGAGTTGTATTTCTGGATGGGCGAGAGCCGGCGCGCTCAGCGGCGCTACAGCGAGGCTGCACGCCTGTATCTGCGTGCCGCGCGCACGCCGGATGAGCGCGATAGCGGCTGGCAAACCCTGGCCCAGCAGCGCGCCGCCGAGATGCTGGAACAGGCCGGTCTGGTGAGTGACGCCGTGCTGTTGTATAAACGCCTGCAGGCGCAGGCCGACCCGGCCCGGCGCGCGCTCTACCAGGACCAGATCCGGCGCCTTAGCAGTCAGAGCGATTAATCGACTAAACTCATTTTTATGACGACAGCGATACCCGCCGAAAGCTACGATGCCGTGATTGCGACGCCTGTGCCGCGCGTCAAGGTGGGGCTGCGCTTTGCCGGCGAGCGCCTGGTCGGGGTCGATTTCCTGGGCGGCGAGGCCACGCCGCAGCTGCCCAAATCCAGCGCTCAGCGGTGCATGATCAAGCAACTGCAACACTATTTTGTCGACCCGGCCGCGGATCTGGATATGGCCTTGCAGATCGAGGGCACGGCGTTTCAGCAGCGTGTCTGGAAGGCCATGCGGCAGATCCCGCCGGGCAAGACCCTGACCTACGGCGAACTTGCCCGACGCCTGGGCAGCTCGGCGCGGGCCGTCGGCAGCGCCTGCCGCACCAATCACCTGCCCCTGGTGATTCCCTGTCACCGTGTGGTGGCGAAATCCGGGCTGGGCGGTTTCATGGGCCAGACCCGCGGCGCCGGCCTGACGCTCAAGCAGTGGCTTTTGGAGCACGAACAGCGGGTCAATGACGGCTGAGCTGAGTCGCGCAGACGCGGCCCTGATCGAACTGTTTCTGGACAGCCTGTGGGTCGAGCGCGGTGCCAGTGATCATACCCTGACGGCCTATCGCAGCGACCTGCGGGCATTGGCAGCGGCCCTGGCGCGCCGGGATAAGACGCTGCGCTCCGCGGCGCGCGGCGATCTGCTCGATTACCTGGCCCTGCGTGTGCAGCAGGGGGCCAAGGCGCGCACCACGGCGCGTTTGTTGTCGAGTCAGCGGCGTTTTTATCGTTATCTGCTGCGCGAGGGGCGTATCCAGGAAGATCCCACCGCCCAAATCGACGCCCCCAAACTGGGTCGGCCCCTGCCCAAATCGCTGACCGAGGCCGACGTGGACGCCTTGCTGGCGGCGCCGTGCATCGACGCCCCCCTGGGCCTGCGCGACCGCGCCATGCTGGAACTACTGTACGCCAGCGGCCTGCGGGTGTCGGAGCTGGTGGGGCTGAAACTGGGGGAGGTCAGCCTGGCCCAGGGCGTGGTGCGTATCTTTGGCAAGGGCGGCAAGGAACGTCTCGTGCCCATGGGCGAAGAATGCCTGGATTGGCTGCAGCGCTACCAAACCGAGGCCCGACCGGCGTTGTTGGCGGGCCGCCTGGCCGATGCCGTATTCGTCACCCGGCGCGGCACGGCCATGACGCGCCAGGCCTTTTGGCACCTGGTCAAACGCTATGCGCGGCAGGCCGACATCCGCACCGACCTCTCGCCCCACACCCTGCGTCATGCCTTTGCCACACACTTATTGAATCATGGCGCCGATCTGAGGGTGCTGCAGATGCTGTTGGGTCACAGCGATCTTTCCACCACCCAGATTTATACCCATGTGGCGCGCGAACGCTTGAAATCGCTCCACGCCACTCACCATCCGCGCGGATAATTTGTGTCCCAAGGGAACCCGCCGGGTATAATGGGCTCAAATCGAACGTCTGCGTATATAGGATGGAATATGATGTTGAAAGCGATTGTAGCAATATCCACGGCGCTGCTGGTCGGCCTGGGCACGGCGGCGGCGGACGAAGGCATGGACACGGTCCGCGCCGCAGTTAAGAAGATCGTCCCCAACAGCGCGCCCGACAGTATCGAGCCCAGTGAATTGCCCGGCCTGTACGAGGTCAGCTTCGGCGCCGAGGTGTTCTATGTTTCCGCAGACGGGCGCTATTTGCTCAGCGGCAGTCTGCTGGATCTAAACAGCGGCAAGAATCTGACTGAAGACAAGCGTGCTCAAGGACGTTTGAACTTGATCGATACGGTCGACGAGGCCAAGATGATTGTCTTCGCCCCCAAAGAGGTGAAACACAGCATTACCGTCTTCACCGATATCGACTGTCCCTACTGCCGCCGCATGCACCAGGAGATGCCTGAACTCAATGCCCAGGGTATCGAGGTGCGCTATTTGTTGTTTCCCCGGGCCGGGATGCAATCCAAGTCCTATGACAAAGCGGTGGCCGTGTGGTGCGCCGAGGACCGGCAGCAGGCGCTCACCGACGCCAAGGCAGGCAAGCCGATCGATATGAAGAGCTGTGACAATCCCATCGACGCACACATGGCCCTGGTGCAGCAGCTGGGGATCAGCGGTACGCCCACCTCGGTGCTGGAAAACGGCCAGGTAATTCCGGGCTATGTGCCGGTGGCACGGTTGGAGTCAATACTGGAAAGCGAGGGCGGGATGTAGCGACTGGCCGACGTGCCCTATGGAAAAAAGCGACCCCTGCCATCGAAGCGGGGTCGCTTTTTTTGTTTATGCCGTACGCCGCTTGTAAAGCGGCAGCGGCTCGTCCGAACAGGCCTGGTATTTCACCTTGATCTCGTCGAAGGCCTTCAGGGCTTCGTTGACAGCCTGTTTGCTGTCTACCTCGAAGCTGGTGAAACCGACCCGCTCCATGTACATCAACTGATCGCGCAACACATTGCCGCTGGCGCGGATATCGCCTTCATAGCCGTGGTGCAGGCGTAGCATGCGGGCCTGGGAGTAGGCGCGGCCGTCACGAAAGCTGGGAAACTGCAATACCACCATGGCGAAACGCGACAGCTGCGGCGGAATCGCGTCGACGTCGTCGTCAGGCTCCAGTTTGAGCGCCAAGGGGGCTTGGTGTTGCGCCAGACTGTCGCGGTGTTCCCGCCAGAATGCCAGAGGCACGATGAGCTTAGCGGCCGGCAGCTGTGCCGGGTCGGCGTCTTCGTCAAGGTGCTGCCAATCGTCGGCGACGATCTGACGCTGTTTAATTATTTGCTTCATAGACGCGTCCTTTAAAGGGTTCCATGCCGATGCGATAGAAGGTGTCGACAAAGCGCTCCCCTTCAATGCGGTTGTCGAGATAGACCCGGGCGATCTGTTCCACGGTGTCGGCGACCTTGTCCTTGGCGATGGCCTTGCCCAGGCGTTGGCCCAGCTGGGCTTCGTCCTCGGAAAAGCCGCCCAAGGTGAATTGGTACCATTCCTCGCCTTTCTTATCGACGCCGAGGATGCCGATGTGGCCGATGGAGTGGTGGCCGCAGCCGTTCATGCAGCCGGACATCTTCAGATCGATCTCGCCCAGGTCGTAGAGGTAATCAAGCTGTTCGAAACGCTGCTGGATCTCGCCGGCGATGTCGATGGAGCTGGCATTGGCCAGGGAGCAGAAGTCCAGCCCCGGACAGCAGATCATGTCGTTGATGGTGCCGATGGAGGGCGTGGCCAGATCAGCCTGGTCCAAGGCCTGCCACAGGGCGAACAGATCGCCCTGTTTGACATCCGCGAGCACCAGGTTCTGGTCATAGGTGCTGCGTAGCAGGCCGAAGCTGTATTGATCGGCCAGCTCCGCAAGCGTGTCCATCTGCTCCGCGGTGATATCGCCGGGGGCGATCTTGGGTGACTTGAGCGAGACGTGCACGACCCGGTAGCCGTCCACCTTGTGCGCCGTGGTGTTGTGCTCAAGCCAGCGCGCAAAGGCCGGAGTGTCGCTTTGCCGTTGCTGATAGGCGGCGTCTTGGGCCGCGTCGGGGTCGTATTGCGGCGCGGCAAAGAAAGCTTTGATTCGGTCGATCTCGGCCTGTTCCAATACCAGCTTGTCCCTGATCTTGGCCCATTCCTGCTCCACTAGCGCGGCGAAGTTGTCGGCGCCCATGCTGCTGACCAGGATCTTGATGCGGGCCTTGTATTTGTTGTCGCGCCGGCCCCTCAGGTTGTAGACGCGCAGAATGGCTTCCAGGTAGGACAGCAGGTGGCGCTTTTCCAGGAAGGGGCGAATGGTCTGGGCCACCATGGGAGTACGGCCCAGGCCGCCACCGACGCTGACCTTGAAGCCGATTTCGCCGGCCTCGTTCTTGACCAGGCGCAGACCGATGTCGTGCACCAGGGTGACCGCCCGGTCCTTGCTTGCGCCGGACACGGCGATCTTGAATTTGCGCGGCAGATAGGCGAATTCGGGGTGCAGGGTCGACCACTGGCGGATGATTTCGCAGTAGGGGCGCGGATCCTCCAGCTCGTCGGCGCTCACGCCGGCGAGCGGATCGGTGGTGGTGTTGCGAATACAGTTGCCGCTGGTCTGGATGGCGTGCATTTGCACCGAGGCCAGATCGGCCAATACGTCAGGGATCTGCTCCAGAGGAATCCAGTTGAACTGGATGTTCTGACGCGTGGTGAAGTGGCCGTAATCCTTGTCGTAGGTGCGCGCGATATGGCCCAGCATGCGGACCTGGTCCGATGACAACAGGCCGTAAGGCACGGCAATACGCAGCATGGGCGCGTGCCGTTGGATATACAGCCCGTTCATCAGGCGCAGGGCCAGGAACTCGTCGTCCGATAATTCCCCCGCCAGATAGCGGCGGGTCTGGTCGCGAAACTGGGCGACGCGCTCATCCACCAGTTGTTGGTCGTATTGGTCGTAGATGAACATGCCGGAATGCCGGGGACTGTTTGCCGGCAGGGGCGAGGCCGCAGATGACTGACTTGTACTCATAGAAAACCTTCCGTCAAACCTTTTAGGGCGGAATTGCGTGAATTTTAGAAATGGAAAGATAACGGCTTTTTTATATAAGATAAATGAATTAATTTTTATAATTTATATCATCATTTTATATAAAAGAATGGCGCCCCGAGCAGGACTCTAACCTGCGACCTATCCCTTAGGAGGGGATTGCTCTATACAACTGAGCTACCGGGGCGAACAGCGCTCAGACGGAAGTATATCAATAACTTAGTGAAAGGGGCCAACAGGGCGGCGTCAAAAGGCCTGTTTTTGCCGCGAGGCGCGCTGCAGCGTCATGATGGCGCGCTGCAGTTTGCGTTCCAATTGTTTTTCCAAGCCCAGGAATTGGCCGCCCAAAAACGCGGGACGCTGGCCGTCCTTTTCATGTTTGACGACGCGGACGATGAAGCGGCTGTTGAGCTTTTCTTTATTGTCGGGCGGAATCAGGAAGGCACAGTTCAGCTCCATACCGGTCTCCAGGCTGTGCGGCAAGTCGTCGCCGAAGCGCGCCCGCAGACCACCGATGGAAAGGTCTTCGATGTCGCCGTCGTAGTGCGTACCGTTGTTGTCGGTAAACGTGACCGCCAGCGGATTGGCGGCGCTGACCTTGACCCGCACCGCCTGACGGCGTTGATGATACTCCGCCTGTTCAGGAATGGGCAATTTGTAAAAACAAATACCGTCTTCCTGGCCGAATTCGCTGACCTTAGCGGCAAAACCCAGGGTGACGCCATCCACCGCCCCCTGTAGTTGGAGGCTCGGGTTTTTACTGATCAGTTCATTGCCTGCCTCAGGCTTGAGCTCATCGAGGATGATGAAATCGCCGTCGCGGTTGACTTCGATGACGGCGGACGAGAAGGGCGTGGCGTGGTTTTCCAGTTTGACGGTCAGCAGTACGCGCTGTTCCAGCAGTTTTTGCAGCAAGGCACTGATTCTGATTTTATCGTCTAGTTTTTCCATCGACTCTGGCTCATCCGCCGGCAGTTCGCTGCTGATTGCTTAGATTACTGACAACAGCCGCAACTTCAAGCCTTGCTGATCGGTGTGCTGGTTTGTTCCGAGACCGGTTTGCCGGCGGCGCCGTAGGTGAGGTTGCCGGGCGCGAACTGTCCGCGCAGGATGGCCAGCGCGGCCTCGGCCGATTGGCGGTTGACGGCGATGATCTGACCGTTGACCAGGTTTTGCCCCTGGCAGTCCTGCAGTGCGGTTTCCAGTTCTTGCCGCAGCTGATGGAGGCGGGTTGCCGTTTCTTTCGGCGCGCCGGCCTCGATCGTGTCGAGTGACTGCTGCGACAGACTGAGCCCAGCGGCGGCGAGTCGCTGGCGCAATTGCTCGCCGAGGACTTCGATGGTGCTGCTTTTCTGATCCTTAAGCTGGGTGATGTGCTGTAGCTGCTCATACTCGCGTTGGATTAGCGCCGCGTTTTCGTCGGCCAGAATCTGTTTCAGTTCATCCGCCATCTGCAGCTGTTGGTCCAGCAGTGCTTCCACGTGCTGCACAAGAGAGGTCGAAATCATGAATAGCGGTCCTGTTTAGTTCCGGCTTCTGACATTGTTCAGTGCCGACTCGAAGTTTAGCATCTTGTCTGCCACCTGGCCGGGGTCGGGTGAATAATTGCCTTTGGTGATAGCGGACTGTACTTGCTCAATCCTTTGAGTGTCAGTAACAGACGCAGACTTTATGTGATGCTCAACCTGTTGAAGTTGAGCCGCTGCTTGGGTGAAAGTCACGGTATCTGTTTGCCTTGGTTGTTGTGATTGTTCTGTGTGCTGCTGCCCGGTCTGCGCAGAGGTGGACTGGGCTTGTTGAGAGGATTGCCCCTCTTTGGTGTTTTGAATAATGCTCGTGATTGAGCCAGAGTTGTCGACTTGCATGGTGGAACTCTCCTAAGCATTAAAGCTTAAATTTTGTATCGGGCAAAGGGGGCGAAACTTGAATGCCTGCGGCACCCGAAAATGCGCTTTTACGTCTGTATTTTAAGTGCATTTACATTGCCACCCTGACGGTGTCCGGGTCCAGTACGGTGCCGATAACCGTGCGTTTGGACGACAGATTTTCCACCTGAATCTGTTCTCCCGCGCCCGCATCCTGCAGCGCCTTGCCGGGCATGCGCACCGATATGCCGTTGCTTTCCGCGACGATGCTGATGCGCGTGCCTTTACGGATGACCTTCTGAATATCCAGATCTCGAGGCGAAACCACCGAGCCGCGCGGCAGGGAACGTTTCGGCGCCCGTCCCAACAGCCGATCGCCATGAGTGAAATAGCCGCCAGTGAGGCGGCTTATTTCACGTTGTTCGAAACTCAGATCGTCCGCCGTGACTGGAATGCCGCGCGCCAGCGGGCGCTTGGCCACCGCCACGGTGATATAGCTCTTGATTGTGACCGGCACGTAGACGGTCCACGGCTTGGCGCCCTCGCATTTGACCATGACCGTCATGTTGCTGGTGTTGTTGCGGCGACTGAGCGGCTCCGCCGCCAGCGGCTGGGCGCAACGCTTGAGGCGCAGGCGGGGGTCGAGGTGGCCGGCCTCGATGGCGCTGTCGGCACCGTTCGCCACGATCTTGTGACTGGCGAATTCGGTGGCGGCGCGGCGAATATCTGCGAGCGGATGAAAGTCCGCCGCAGCGACGGCGCCCGCTAGCAATGCGCCACATATGATCAGGACCGGATTTATAAATAAGTGTCTACGCATGTCAAAATATCGATATTAAGTCGTCCGAAATATGCAGCAAAAATCGTGCCGTAATAAAAGTGCTCAAGCTCACCATGCCCAGACCCGATATAACAAGCGATTGATTACAACTAATAAACAAGCGGCGAGTACAGCTATGGCGAGTGTAATGGACTCGGTCGACCAACGCACCCAGTTGGCAGGCCATAACCGATTGGAATTATTACTATTTAAGCTGAATGGTCGGCAGCGCTTCGGGATCAACGTATTCAAGATCCAGGAGGTCGTGCATTGCCCGCCGTTGACCCAGATCCCCCATTCCCACTCGGTGGTGCGCGGTGTTGCCACCATGCGCGGCAAAACCATTCCGGTCATCGATCTGGGCATGGCTATCGGCCGCGCCCCGGTGGAGGATTTGTCCAACTCTTTTATGATCGTGGCGGAGTATAACCGTTCCACGCAGGGCTTCCTGGTGGCGGGTGTCGAACGTATCGTCAATCTCAATTGGGGGGATATCCTGCCGCCGCCCAAGGGTTCGGGCAAGGACAGCTATCTGACCGCGGTGACGCGTTTCGAAAACGAACTCATCGAGATCATCGACGTGGAGAAAGTGCTGGCCGAGGTCTGCAACGCGCCCACCGAGGTCTCCCAGGCGCTCACCGAAAACATCGAGGAAAAAATCCGTCAACAACATGTCTTGGTGGTGGATGATTCCAATGTCGCGCGTAATCAGGTCAAGCGTACCCTGGAGCAAATCGGTGTAGAGTGCTCTCTGGCCAATAACGGCCGCGGCGCGCTGGCGTTGTTGCGGGAATGGGCCGACAATAACGATCCCAGGCTTGAGCACTTGGCGGTGGTGGTGTCGGATATTGAAATGCCGGAAATGGACGGCTATACACTCACTACCGAGATTCGTAAGGACGAGCGCTTTACTCATCTCTATATCATGTTGCATACCTCGCTCAGTGGTACGTTCAACAACGCCATGGTGGTCAAAGTGGGGGCCAATAAATTTATCCCCAAGTTCAAGCCGGACGAGTTGGCGGGCGCGGTGGTGGATAGAATAAAGGCCTTTGTTGAAGAAAAAGGGTATTGATGAGCCGTGATCGGTTCATGGCCGACGATTAGCGCGTACGGAGTGATACCAATCTAGTAATGTTTAGCGGGATTCAGGGAAGGATGCAGTGAGCCAATCAATCTCGGCGCGTGATTACGATACCTTTCGTCGCTTTCTCGAAGAGGCGTGTGGCATCGTATTGGGCGAGAACAAGCAGTATCTCGTCGCCAGTCGGCTTAACCGGCTGTTACGCGAATTGGAAATCGAATCGGTCGGTGAGTTGGTGCAAGCCCTCAACAGGCAGCCGCGCTCGGGGCTGCGCGAGCGCATTATCGATGCTATGACCACCAACGAAACCTTCTGGTTTCGCGACAATCATCCCTATGCCTTGTTGAAGGACTTGATCTTGCCCGATCTGGCCAAACAGCGGCCCGCCCAGATCCGAATTTGGTCGGCCGCCTGTTCATCCGGTCAGGAGCCGTATTCCATTAGTATGGTGGTGCAGGAATACCTGCAAAGCCGCCCCGGCAGCCTGGCGAACAATTTCCAAATCATCGGCACGGACATCTCCCCCAGCATGCTGGAATCGGCCAAGACGGGGAAATATGATGCCCTGGCCTTGTCGCGCGGCCTGTCGCCGGAGCGCAAGCAACGCTTCTTCCAGGCGCAAGGCGATCTCTGGCAGGTCAAGGACGAGATCCGCAACCGCGTGCGTTTCGCCGAACTCAATCTTATGAATAACTACGCCTCGTTGGGCAAGTTCAATATTGTATTTTGCCGCAATGTGCTGATCTATTTCTCGTCCCAGCTCAAGCGCGACATTTTGCGCCGCATCGCCCAGACCATGGTGCCCGGCGGTTATCTGTTTCTCGGTTCCACCGAGACCATCGCCAGCTACTCTGACGCCTTCGATACCGTGCGCCACGAGGGCGGCATCGTTTATCGTCTCAAGGCCAATACCGGCACGCCCAGCGTGCCGGGTTTTCCCAGCGCCACACGCTAGCCCATTTTTCGCCACGGCACCGCCATGTGCGGTGTGGCCGTTTCTAGCTTGCCGCCCTGCGGCAGGAGCTTGCCGTTCACGCCTCTCCCTGCCGGGGGAATATATATAAACCATTGATTTAATTTAATTAAAAAACTTGGCATTGAGTTTGCAAATTGAAGGGCAAACAGGAGTTATAGCGATGCCCATGAGTTTAGATAACGTATTCGGATTACACGCAACCGCCTTGCGCCTACGGGCGCAGCGCACCGAGCTACTGGCGTCCAATCTGGCCAATGCCGACACGCCCAACTACAAGGCCAAGGATATGGATTTCCAGGCGGCCATGAAGCAGGCTGTGGCCGGGCAAAGCGCGGGCGCCCTAAAAACCACCCATGCCGGCCACATGACGGGCAGCGGCACCGGCGGCATGGAGGACTACGTCAAGTTCCGCATTCCCACCCAGCCGGCGCTCGACGGCAATACTGTCGAGACCCATGTGGAACAAGCCGCCTTCTCTCGCAATGCCATGGAATACCAGGCCACCTTGCGTTTTCTCGAAGGCAAAAGCAAATCCATCGTCAACGCCATCAAAGGAGAGTCCTAATGGGGCTGTTTAATGTATTCGATGTGTCGGGCTCGGCCATGAACGCGCAAACGGTGCGACTCAATACCATCGCCAGCAATCTCGCCAATGCCGAAAGTATCAGCGGTAATCCGGATCAGGTCTATAAGGCCAAAACGCCCATGTTTGAAACCTTGTTGCAGCAAGAGAGCAATCAGAACTCGGTGGGCGTCAAGGTGAAGGAGATTCTTGAAAGCCAGGCCGCACCGGTGATTCGCCACGACCCGAATCACCCCCTGGCCGACGCCGAGGGCAATGTCTATCTGCCCAATATTGATACCGTCCAAGAGATGGCTAACATGATGTCGGCATCGCGTTCTTACCAGAATAATGTGGAAGTCTTTAACACTTCAAAGCAGCTGTTGATGCGCACCATCAACCTGGGCCGCTAAGCAGGAGACTGAACAATGACCAGTGCAATCGACACCTCTCTTCTGAGTGAACTTGGTCTGTCGCAAAAGACCAATCTGCGTCAGGCCAAGGACGATCTCGGCGAAGATGCATTTCTGAAGCTGATGATCACACAGTTGGAAAATCAAGATCCATTGAAGCCGATGGAAAATGGCGAGTTTCTGAGTCAGCTGGCCCAATTCAAGTCTGTCACCGGCTTGGATGACTTGAAGGCCTCGGTGGAAAAGATGGCGACCTCACTGCAATCCAATCAGGCCCTGCAGGCATCATCTCTGGTGGGACGTTGGGTGGAAGTGCCGAGCAACAAGGCCCAGCTCTGGGAAGACGTGGGTATGGCGGGGTCGGTGGATGTGCCGCGCAATGCCAGTGACGTCACGGTCACTATTAAGGATTCAATGGGATTGGTGGTCGAACAGATCAATATGGGGCCGCAACAGGCCGGTACGCAGAATTTCAGTTGGGATGGCGTTGACAATAACGGCAATCGCTATCCGGCCGGAGAATACAGCGTCGGGGCCAGCGCCACTATTGGTCATCAGTCCGAGGCCATTGATACCAATGCAATTGTGCCCGTGGATAGCGTGTTCATGGGCAAGGTAGGCGAGGCGATGACAGTCAACACCTCTCTCTTGGGGAAGGTGAAGCTGTCGGACGTCAAGCAGATTATGTAATCGAGGAGAATCACCATGCCATTCCGTATAGCACTCAGTGGATTGAATGCGGCATCCGCCGATTTGAAGACCACAGGTAATAACATCGCGAATGCCGGCACCACCGGCTTCAAATCGTCGCGCACCCAATTCGTTGACGTATTTGCCGTCGGTTACGGCGGGATCTCGTCCACCGCCATCGGCGGCGGTACCCGCCTGGCGTCGGTGTCGCAGCAGTTCTCACAGGGGAACATCGACTTTACCGACAACAATCTCGACATGGCCATTAACGGCCAGGGGTTCTTTGTGTTGGATGACAACGGCAGTCGCCTGCTGACGCGCGCAGGGGCCTTTTCCGTGGACCGCGATGGCTATGTGACCAACAGCAGCGGCCATCGCCTGCAGATCTTTGACCTGAGTCGTGATGCGACCGGCGATCCGATCGTCGGCGCCGACGGCAACCTGCGCTATGAAACAGCGCGTACCGTGGACGTGCAATTGGCCACCACCGTCGGCGCGCCCCAGGCCACCGAATCCATCAATCCCACTATCAACTTGAATTCAGCCGATACCACGATCGATCGCGGCGCCACCGCATTCAACATCAATGACGCCTCCACCTATACCAGTTCCACGTCGCTGACCGTTTACGACTCACAGGGTCGGCCGTATCCCGCGACTCAGTACTACACGAATGTGAGTAACACAGGTGCGAACGGCGATAACACCTGGGAGACACGTCTGTATGTCGACGGCTCACCCTTGACCTCCACGACTACCGGTGGTCCTGCCGCGACGCTGATATTCGATACCTCGGGGCAAGTCGACGCAGCCTCGACCGATGGCGGTCAGATTGTCTATGACCCCTTCGCTGTGAGCGGTGCGGCCAATATGAATATCACCCTAGACTTGAGCAACGCAACACAGTACGGCACGCCCTTCGCCGTCACCGCCATGACTCAAGATGGTTTCTCCTCCGGCCGACTGAGCGGGATTGATGTCAATCAAGACGGTGTGATTAACGCGCGTTACACCAACGGCCAGGCCGAAGTGCTGGGCAAGGTCGCCTTGGCCAATGTCTCTAATCCGGAGAATTTGCTGCCCCAGGGTGACACGAGTTGGGCGGAGACCTTCAGCGCCGGCGACCTGCTGTTGGGCGAGGCCGGCTCATCGACCTACGGCCTGCTGCAGTCCGGTGCCCTGGAGGCGTCCAATGTGGACGTCGCGTCGCAGCTCGTCAGCCTGATCACCGCCCAGCGAAATTTCCAGGCCAACGCGCAGGTGATCAGCACCGCAGATACGGTCACCCAGACCATTATCAACATCCGTTAATAACGCAGGCCAGATGACTCATGGATAAGTTTTTATACATAGCCAGCAGCGGTGCCAAGGAACTGATGTTGGCGCAAAGCATTAACGCCAACAATCTTGCCAACGCCAACACCGTCGGCTTTCGTGAGGATCAGGCCTTTTACAAGGCGTTGCAAATGTCCGGTGCCGGGCATGCCAGCCGCGCCTATGTCGACACCCAAGGACAGGGTGCCGATTTTTCTCCGGGCTCTCTCATGCCGACCGGACGCGACCTGGACGTTGCCATCCGCGGCGAGGGCTGGGTCGCTGTACAGGGAGTGGATGGAACCGAGGCCTATACGCGTGCCGGAGACTTGAAGGTCTCCGCCGCGGGCCTATTAACCACCAATACCGGCCATCCCGTTATCGGGAACAACGCCGGACCGATTACCCTGCCACCCTTTGAAAAGATCGAAATCGGCGGTGACGGCACTATTTCCGTCATTCCCAGAGGTCAGGAGGCGTCGACCCTGGCAGTGGTGGACCGCATTAAGTTGGTCAAACCGGACAATAATCAGCTGAAAAAAGGCGTCGACGGACTGTTTCGCCATACGGATGGTATAGAGGTTGCAAGCGATGCCGAGGTACGACTGATTTCCGGCACCTTGGAGTCGAGCAACGTCAACGTGGTGGAAAGCATGGTCAAGACCATGGAGCTGGCGCGCCGCTTCGAGCTGCAAGTCAAGCTGATGGAGCAGGCCAAGACCCTCGATGAATCTTCAACCAGCATCATGAAAATGAACTAAGCAAGCGATTAGGAGCACAACATGAATTCAGCATTATGGGTCGCCAAGACCGGACTGGATGCGCAACAGACGCGCATGTCGGTCATTTCCAACAACCTGGCCAATGTGAACACCACCGGCTACAAGCAGAGCCGCGCCGCCTTTGAAGACCTGCTCTATCAAAACGTACGCCAGGCCGGCGGGCAATCGTCGCAGGACACCGTCCTGCCGTCGGGGCTGATGCTGGGTACCGGTGTACGCACCGTGGCCACGGAAAAGATCTTTACTCAGGGCAACATCGTACAGACCGACAACGCCCTGGATATGGCCATCGACGGGCAGGGCTTTTTCCAGATCCTGCGCCCTGACGGCAGCCTGGGCTATAGCCGCGACGGTACCTTCCAGGTGGATGCCCAGGGGCAGTTGGTGACCTCCAACGGTTACACCCTGCAGCCTGCCATCACCATCCCCGAAGACGCCCAGTCCATCACCATCGGTAACGACGGCGTGGTCTCCGTGGTGCAGGCGGGCCAGACCGCGCCTACCCAGGTCGGCACCGTGCAGTTGGCCGATTTCATCAATCCCGCCGGATTGCAACCCATCGGTGAAAACCTGTTTACCGAGACCGGCGCCAGTGGTGCACCGCAAATCGGCAACCCGGGTGTGAGCGGGTTGGGCACCATCCGTCAGGGGGCGCTCGAGACCTCGAACGTGAACGTGGTCCAGGAGATGGTCAATATGATCGAATCCCAGCGCGCCTATGAGATGAACTCAAAGGTCATCTCGTCTGTTGATCAGATGCTGCAATACGCATCCAACAATCTATAAACCCAGGAGGGCGTAATGCCTAACTCTGTCCAACACCGTTTGTTCGCCATGTTGAGCCTGACGTTGCTGTCGCTGCTGGCCGCCGGGTGTTCCACTGCGCCGGCGAAACTGGCGGCGGAAGGCTTTGAAACGGTGCGCCCGCCCTATGTCAGTCCGCCGCCGCCGCAGCAGGGTGCGATCTTCCAGGCCGGTTATGGCATCTCCCTGTATGAGGACATGCGCGCCCGCCGCGTCGGCGATGTGATCACCATCGTGCTGACCGAGCGCACCAACGCCTCCAAGCAGGCCTCCACCAGCACCTCGAAGGATACCTCCATCGAAGTCGAAAACCCGACCCTGTTCGGGCGCGAGTTGCGCTTCGACCTGCCGCGGCCCTTCAACAGCAGCAAGCAGAATGCCACCTTGGCCACCAGTGTCGACAGCTCCAATGCCTTTGACGGTGAAGGTGACTCGGCCCAGAGCAACAGCCTGACCGGCAATATCACCGTGACCGTGGCCGAGGTCCTGCCCAACGGCAATCTGATCGTGCAGGGCCAGAAGCGTGTCACGATCAATCAGGGTGACGAGGTGGTGCGCTTCTCCGGTATCGTGCGGCCGCAGGATATCAGCCCCGACAATACGGTGGTCTCCACCAAGGTCGCCAATGCGCGCATCGCCTATGTGGGCGAGGGCATGCTGGCGGATGCCAATAGTCAGGGATGGCTGGGGCGTTTCTTTAACAGCAAGTGGTGGCCGTTCTAGCGCTTGGGAGTGCAAGAGATGAAGGTGCTAACGAATATGAGTACACGTTTTGGCTTCGGCCTGGTATTGCTGGCGGCCTTGTGCGTCAGCCAGGCGGCGTATGCGGAACGCATTAAAGACCTGGCTCAAATCGCCGGCGTGCGCTCCAACCAACTGGTCGGCTACGGCCTGGTGGTGGGCCTGGACGGCACCGGTGACCAGACCACCCAGACCCCGTTCACCATCCAGAGCATCAAGAGTATGCTGGCCCAGTTCGGCGTCACCATACCGCCCAATGTCAATCCACAGCTGAAGAATGTGGCCGCCGTATCGCTGCACGCCGATCTGCCGCCCTTTGCCAAACCGGGCCAGAGGATCGACGTCACCGTCGCCTCCTTGGGGAATGCCAAGAGCCTGCGCGGCGGCAGCCTGTTGATGGCGCCGCTGAAAGGCGCCGACAACCAGATCTACGCCATTGCCCAGGGTAACCTGGTGGTGGGCGGCTTCGGCGCATCCGGTAACGACGGCTCGCGCATTACAGTCAATATTCCCAGCGCCGGCCGGATCCCCGGCGGTGCCACGGTGGAGCGCCCCGCGCCCACCTCTTTTGGTGAAGAACACAGCTTGGTGCTGAACCTGTTCAGCCCCGACTTCACCACCGCCCACCGCCTGGCCGGCGCCATTAACGAAAAGATCGGCATGGGCACGGCGGCACCCGTCGACGGTTCGTCGATTCGCATTCAGGCACCGCGCGACGCCGGACAGCGGGTGGCCTATGTCTCCATGATCGAAAATCTGACCCTGGAACCGGGCGAGGGCTCGGCGCGCGTGGTGGTGAACTCGCGCACCGGTACGGTGGTCATCGGCCGTCACGTGCGCGTGACCTCGGCGGCGGTGACCCATGGCAGTCTCACCGTCACCATTACCGAAAAGCCCACCGTCAGTCAGCCGGCGCCGCTGTCCGCCGGCGGCAGTACCGTGGTGGTGCCGACTTCGGATGTGGAAGTTGCGGAGGAGAAGCGCAAGATGTTTCTGTTCGATCCCGGCATCTCCCTGGGCGAAATCGTGCGCGCGGTCAATAATGTAGGTGCGGCGCCCGGCGATCTGGTCGCTATCCTCGAAGCGCTTAAAGAGGCGGGCGCGTTAAGGGCCCAGCTGGTGGTGATCTAATGACATCCGCCGTCAATCCCAGCGGCATTTATACCGACACCGGCGCGCTCAAGAGCTTGAAGGCTCAGGCCGGCAAGGATAGCGCGGCGGCCTTGGAACAGACCGCCGAGCAGTTCGAGTCCCTGTTTCTGCATATGATGCTCAAGTCCATGCGCAGCACCACCATGGATGGCGGCTTTATGGATAATGAGCACAGCCGTTTTTATCAAGACATGTTCGATCAGCAGATCGCGGTGGAGCTGGCCAAGAAACGCCAGGCGGGCATCGCGGATATGCTGGTTCAGCAGCTCGGTGGCGCGCAGACGGCGAACACGCACGACCCATCCGGCGACGCCAAACTGGATCTGGATCGGCTGCGTGTGTACCGGCCAATCGCCTCAAGTGCTATCGAAGCCTTCGCGCCGGCACACGACACCAGTCAAGAATCTATCAAGGGTTTTGATTCGCCCGAGGATTTTGTCGAAAAGCTCTGGCCGCTGGCGCAAAAATACGCCGCCGAACTGGGGGTGGAGCCCAAGGTCCTGTTGGCGCAGGCGGCCTTGGAGACCGGCTGGGGTCAGCACACTATCCGTTACTCCAACGATGTGCCCACTCATAACCTGTTCAACATCAAGGCCGACAGTCGCTGGGAGGGTCCGCGGGCGGTGGTGCCGACGCTGGAATATGAGCGCGGCAACCCGGTGCGACAGTTGGCGGCGTTTCGTTCTTATCCCGATTTCGAGGCGAGTTTTAAAGACTATGTTGATTTTCTCAAATCCTCTGAGCGCTATCAGGGGGCCTTGGAAAACGCCGCCGACAGCAGCGCCTTTGTCCAGGCCCTGCATCGTGCCGGCTATGCCACTGATCCAAAATATTCGTTAAAGATCAATAGAATAATGGATGGTGACATGTTCGATCAGGTGGCCCTGAAATTCAAGGGTTCGGCCGCCGCGCCGTTAACCTAGGTTAAGGGGAGCTGTCTTTACGGCTCCGTGACATTGTTCGTTTTATTTGGAGTATAGATATGGCAGGCATGTTGGGAATCGGTGTAAGCGGCTTGCTGGCCTACCAGCGATCCCTGCAGACCGTCAGTCACAATGTTGCTAACGCCAACACCGAAGGCTATACCCGTCAACGGGTCGAGCTGGGCACCAATATACCCGAATTTGCGGGAGGCGGTTATCTGGGCACGGGGGTCAGCGTCCGGAGTGTGGAGCGGGTGTATGACGACTTTCTGGTCGGCCGGGTGCAGAGCTACAGCTCCGGTACCAGTCATGCTCAGTCCTTTGCCGAGCAAGTCAGCCGCATTGACGAACTGCTGGCCGATCCCGACGTGGGGTTGTCGCCGGCGATGGAAGGCTTTTTCTCCGAGCTACAGTCGGTGGCCAATGACCCCTCTTCCATCGCCGCGCGGCAGTCCTTTATGAGTCAGGCCGAGATTCTGGTGGATCGCTATGCCTATAACAACCAGCGCCTCGAGGATCTGCGTAGTCAGAACAATAAACAGGTTCAGGCCGCCGTGACTGAGATCAACGGCTTGGCCACGTCTATCGCTGCCCTGAACCGGGATATTTCCCTGGCGCCGGGCAACAGTCCTCCCAATGATCTGTTGGACCGACGTGACGTGCTGTTGCAGCAATTGTCGGAAAAGGTCTCGATCAGCACTGTGGAACAGGAAAACGGTGCGATGAATGTCTTTATCGGCAAAGGGCTATCCTTAGTGCGTAACTTCGAATCCAACGAGGTGCAGCTCAGCCGCAACGAATTCGACATACGTCAATTTGAAGCCAGTATTGATTTCGGCGCAGGCTCGGTAAACGAGATTACCGACCAGATCTCCGGCGGCGAACTGGGCGCCTTGTTCGATTTTCGTGACCAGGTGCTGAATGGGACCCAGAATGCCCTGGGGGCGCTGGCCGTCGGCTTTGCCGATAGCTTCAACGCCCAGCACAACCTGGGGCAGGATTTAAATGGCGCCTTGGGCACTGATTTCTTTAGTGTGCCCGGGCTCGAGGTCAGGAACAGTCGAGCCAACACCGGTACCGCCACCATCGCCGCCACCCTGACCGACTCCTCTCAGCTGGATGGCGATGAATACCAACTGAGCTTCAGCGGCGGCGGTTATACCCTGACCAACACCAGCGACGGCAGCACGGAGACCTTCGGGGGACTGCCCCAAACCACGAGTCATGGGTTCAGCCTGGATATCAGCGCCGGGGCGTTGAATAACGGTGATAGTTTTCTGATTCGCCCCGGGCGGCGCGGCGCGCAGGATCTGGCCTTGAGTATTACCGCCCCTGATGAAGTGGCGGCGGCGGCCCCGGTGAGAACGGCGATAGACGCGCTCAACAATACCGGTAATGCCACGATTACCCCCGGCGTGGTGAACGATACCAGCAACTTGCCGCTGGGCGCCGATATCGTCATGCAATATGACGGCACCGACATGAATGTCATTTCCGGACCCGCGCCCTGGAACGGTGTGTCCTTCGCCTATTCGGACGGCGCGACGGTGACCGCCTTGGCCGGTTTGGAATTTACTATCAGCGGTACGCCCGCAGCGGGCGACGAGTTCCGCATCGAGAACAATACCAACGGTGTCGGTGACAACCGCAATGCCTTGTTGATGTCGGACCTGCAGAATCAGAGCTTAATGAGCAACGGCACGGCCAGTTATACCGACTATTACGGCGGCGTCGTGGCGGATATCGGCGTGGTGGCCAATCAGGCGCAGTTGACCCAATCCGCCCAAGAGGGTCTGCTCGAGCAGGCCAAGAATTCCAGAGATGCCCTGTCCGGAGTCAACCTGGATGAAGAGGCCGCCAATCTGCTTAAGTTTCAGCAGGCCTATCAGGCCGCTTCGCAGGTGATCGTGGCGTCGAATAATATGTTTCAGTCTTTGTTGAGCGCCTTAAGGGGATAATCGGTCATGCGTATTTCAACCCAAATGATTCAGCGTCACGCGGTCAACGGCATTCTGGATAGACAGAATGAGCTGGATAAGACGCAGCAACAATTATCGACCGGCCGGCGCATCTTAACCCCGTCCGACGATCCGTCCGGCTCTACCCAAGCCCTGGCCTTGCGGGAGAAGCTGGGGCAGATAGATCAATATAATACCAACATCGGCCGGTTGAAATCGCGCCTGGAGGCGGAGGAGTCCACCCTGGATGCGGTAGGTGACGTCCTGCAGCGTTTGCGTGAACTGGGCGTGCAAGGGCTCAGCAACAGTGTGGATGCCCAGGGTCGCCGAGGCATCGCCGCCGAGGTTCGGGAGCTGCTGGGCTCGGTGTTTGATCTTGCTAACGCCAAAGACGGGTCGGGCGAATATCTGTTTTCCGGATTGCAATCTGAGACCCAGCCGTTTATCGATGCGGGCGCCGGCAATTACACCTATCAGGGTGACCAGAATCAGCGCCGTATCCAGATCAGTCCCACCCGCGAGGTGCAATCCTCGGATGCGGGTAGCGAAGTCTTTGATAATTTGGACATCGCCGCCGGCGGTAAGCAAAGTATTTTCAAAACCATCTACGACTTTGCCGCGGACTTGGAGGCGAATACACCCAACAGCGATATTCTGACCGATCTTGATACGGCTATGAGTAGTGTATTTTCCGTGCGGGCCAAGATCGGTGGGCGCATTAACGCAGTGGATTCTCAGGAACAAGTGAATGCGCAATTCAAAGTCCAGACCCAGTCGGTGCTGTCATCGGTCGAAGACCTCGATTATGCCGAGGCCATCGGCCGTATGAACCTGCAATTGGCCGGTTTGGAAGCGGCACAGAAATCATTCCAGCGGGTGCAGAACCTGTCATTGTTCAGCGTGCTTTAACTGAGCCCTTCACCGGCCGCGCCGGCCTAGGCCAGGTCGCGCAATATTCTGTCAAGTATTGTTGTGGCCGCCTGATTGGGAGGCGGTAATGTTGCTTTGATCTTGCGCCAATACCTTCCCCGCTCTATCTCAGTTGAACTGACTAAATCGACCAGATCGGTTGGGCTGGTGCATTTGACGGCCATATCCATATCGATGGGGGGCGGGTAGGTGGCGCCGGTCTGATCCGCATGCATCCGCTTCATGGTCTCATTGAGAAATAGATAGGTGCTGACACCCAAAGGGGCGGGTGAAAAATAATTAAGAAAGATATTGTCGAGATTGCAGCTCGAGGCGACGGAGCATACGAAATCGCAGCCGCACAGCACTGCGCTAATATCTCGGTCGGTATCGATTATGGGGACAAGACCTTTATCGGTCAGTATGTCGAGTACTTTTTCTTGTGTGTCGGGCGGGTCGGCGGGATGGGGTCGATATAGAAGTGTGTAGGGTCTATCGCACATCGCCACAGCATTGGAAAACCTGCTAATCACATCGAGATACTCGTCATGTGGCCGTATCGGTTGTCCAAATAGTCCGATGAGTCGATGATTATCTTGGATGTTTAGCTGTGCTCGCATGCCGCTGCGCAATGCCAGCGTGTCGAGCCGGGAAAATGCCGCATGTTTGGGCGAACCGCTGACGCAGGTGTCTGCTTGGAAGCGCCGCCTGGTAAGTTCGGCGCCGATCTGATCGAGGGTAAAGTAGCAATCGGCGATTTTTTCGAACAGAGAATTCACATCGCCCCAATAATCCTGGAAGGTGTAACAGGGATTTCGGCATCGCGCGATAATGGCTTCATCGATGCCCGCGCCGTGGCCGGAAAGGCCTGTAAGGACGGCGTCCGGACGTGTCTGTTTCAATATTGCGTCTGCGGCACTCAATAAGGCCTGAGCACCGTTGTCGCATGCCGTATCGACCACCGGTGTGTTGACGCTGTTCACCTTTAGTCCCATTTCCGACAGCACCCGATCGGCCGGGGCGGCGGCGTAGATAATGGTATTGAGCCGGGGATGGTGTTGCGCCTGGCGGGCGATTGCGCCGATTTGCAGGGCAGCACCGGTATCGCGGGCGGTTAATAGCAATGTGTGGATTTTCATCGGCGCAGTAGGCCTTCTATCTTGCTTATTAATTCCTTGCGTTTCCGCGTTTGTGTATACAAGAACTGAAATTTATCCCATTCGTACTGCGTCACAGTGTTGTTGTCCAGCGTGATTGCCACTAACAGGCCAAGCGCCCGGGCGGATAGCGACTGTAGCATTTTGCCCAGACAGCCCTTTTCTATGGCCGGTGGTGCGGTCGGAAAACCACTCAAATAGGCCCGGAGCAGGGTCTCGGCATGGGCGTAGGCGGTGGCGTCGTTCTGGTTGTGTATCAGGATGAAGCGTTCAATCACAAAGGCGATGTCGACCAAAGGCGAGTGCCAGGCGAGCACCGTATCCTCAAAGTCGAGAAAGACGGGTGGGTCCAGGTGTTGAATAGGGAATAAAACATTGCCGTAATTTAGATCGCCATGGATGATCTGCGCCTGCCAGCCGGTTTCGGGGTAACGGACCGGGGCGTGTCTCAAGAGCTCGATGGCGGTTTGGGGAAGTGTGCGTGTATCGAGCGTATCGAGTCGTTTTAGCGTGTCGCCTATGAGGGCGTGTCGTTCGCTAGCGTTTTGCTGGACCGATGCCTGGAACGGAGCCTTCGCCAAGGCCTGATGAAGCCGGCTCAGTGCCAGGCCCAGACGGGCGAGGTCGTTTGTATCCGTGCTGGCGAATCTGGCCTCGCAGTATGGGTAGGCCAGGGCAAACAAGTCCTCATTGATAAGTTTCGTATACACCGAATTCAGACACGCGGCCGCGACGCCTTGATCGTCCGCAAAGCGGGCGAAAGGGTCGGCCGCCAAAAGGGGCGCGGCGCGTGCTTGTTCGACGACTTTGATAAACAGGGCGGGATTTTGGCTTGACGCGGCGGCGCGATAATAGCCCGTCAGGCCGCTTGAGCCAGTGTCCAGTTTCCATAGCGGCGCCTCGAGTTTGAGGCGCGGGCAGATGACGGCGTTGAGTTCATCAGGCGCGGGCACGAATACGGCGTGTTGCGGCGGTTGTCGATTCCAGGCAGGGGTCCTAGGCAGGTGACGAGTCGACATGGCTCCACTCAATCGGTTGACCGGCGGCCACCGGCGCCTTGAGGCGTGCTTGATCGATTTTGTCCCAGTCTTCCACAGCAATACCTAACGTGGGGAAGGCGAACCGAACCGCCTCGAGGTTGATCACTGTGCCGCTCGTCAGGTCGCGTTGGGCAATAATCCCCATACGGCCGGCAGGCCGCTGCGGCGGCGGCATATACGCCTCATCCGCATCCCCCAGGGCGCTGTGGATGTTGCGACATTTTTGGATCACCTGTCCCAACTGGGATACGGGCAGGGCATGAAATACGTCCTGATCATTGCGGCTGCCGTCGGCGCACAGCCCCTTCTCCAATACCCGGCAGCCCAAGGCGGTGGCGGCATAGAGCATCTCCTCTCCGGCATGATGATCCGACAGGCCCAAAGGACCGTTGAACAATTCCGCGAGACGGTTAAACACACGCAGGTTGTGCCGCGCCACCGGGGCGGGCGGGGCGGGCGGACTGTATTCCAATACGATGCGCTCGGCACCGGCCCGCCGCGCCCAATTAACCGCCCGTAAGGCCTCGTCCAGGGTGGCCTTGCCGGTGTCGATGATCAACGGTAAATCCAGCCCGGCACAGTAGCGGATGAGGGGCGCGTGAACCACATTGGTGGAGGCGATCTTGAGGGCGCAGGCCCCCAGCCGTTTAGCGAAATCCGCACCTTTCAGGTCATACACGGACAACACCAGGCCCAGCTTCAGCTCGCGGCATGGGGCGAATATTTTTTCGTATTGGGATAAAGGGAGGGCCTTGCGCTCCACAAGTTGACGATAGTTCTCGCCCACCGACTGGGCATCGGCGCCGAGATAATGTTCCGCCACATCGGTTTTGAGGCAGATCTCGGCATCGTGCAACACCTCGCCTTTAACATAACGCGCACCGGCCGCTTTGACTGCCGCGACCATTCTGGCGGCCAGGGCAACGTCCTGGTTGAAAAAGGTGCCGATGTCCGGCAGCACCACCGGAGGCCGGGAGGCATGTACTACATCGTCCCAGAATTCAGCGGGGCTCATGCCGACCACTCCAGAAAGTTGTGCAAGAACTGCAGCCCCACCGGGCCGCTCTTCTCCGGATGGAACTGACAGCCGATGACGCGGCCGTGGCCGATCATGGCGGTGAGCCGATGACCGCCGAAGTCACAGTAACCGATCAGGTCGCGTTGATCACTGGGCCGGCATTGATACGAATGGACAAAATACACCGCGCTTGCAGCGGGCAGGCCCTGCAACAAGGGATGGCCGCACTCGCTGTGCAGATCGGCCCAGCCGACATGCGGGACTTTTAACGGCCGACCGTCGCCGTCGCTGCTCGGTATGGCGCGCACCTCGCCGGGGATCAGCCCCAGGCCGCGATGTTCGCCGAATTCTTCGCTGCAATCCAGCAACAGCTGCGCGCCCAGACAAATGCCCAGCAGGGGCGTGCCGTTGTCTATGGCGTGTCGGATGGGTTCGACCAGGCGGCGTTCGTGCAAACCCGCCATGCCGTCACCGAAGGCGCCCACGCCCGGCAGCAATAGCCGCTGCGCCTGCTGGATGGTCGTCGGGCTGTCGCTTAGAGTGACTGCTGCGCCGAGATGCTCCAGGGCGCGGCAGACACTGAGCAGGTTGCCCACGCCATAATCAATGACCGTCACCTCGGGTTTCATCGGCACACCTCGGGCAGTTCACCGGGATCGGGGATATGACGCACCGAGCTGCCGGCCGCGCGCATGGCCTTGTGTAAGGCGTGCACACTGAATCGGTCATAGTGCAGGGCATCGGCCACCGCGACGGCGTCGGCGCCCAGTTGCAAGGCCTGGCCGACATGTTCAGGGTCGCCCACGCCACCGGAGGCGATGACCGGGATAGACACCGCCTCGCTGACCGCGGCGATCAAGTCGGTGTCCATCCCCTTGCGGGTACCCTCCTGGTCGACCGAGGTGAGTAGGATTTCGCCTGCCCCAAGTGTCGCCGCCTGCTTGGCCCAATCGATCACGTCCAGACCGGTATGTTCACGACCGTTATCTGTGTAGGCCTCCCACCCTGCGCCTTGGCCGCGCTGTTTGGCCTCGATGGACAGCACCACGCATTGGCTGCCAAAACGCCGCGCCGCCTCACTGATCAGTGCCGGCCGCCGCACGGCCGCCGTGTTCATGGCTACCTTGTCGGCGCCGGCGCGCAGGATGGCGGCGACGTCTTCGACGCTGCGTACACCGCCACCGACGGTGAAGGGGATAAAAATATTCTGTGCCGTGTATTGGATGACCTCGGTCAGGTTATTGCGTTCATACAGCGAAGCGACGATATCCATATAAAGCAGCTCGTCCACGCCGCTTTGATAGTAACGGCGGGCGAATTCGTTGGGATCGCCGAGTTTGCGCAGGCCCTCCAAGTGAACGCCCTTGATGAGATTAGGGGCCTTGATGTCGAGACGGGCGATGAGTCGTGAGTGCGGCATGGTGAGCTAGCCTGGGGGATAGAATTCGGCGAACACGTAATCCAGGCAACGCATGACCTGGTGTCGATCCGCCTCACTGAGCATGGCGTAGGCACCGCTGGCGCGATCCTTGTCAACTTTGTTGCCAACATAGGCGCCTTTGCTGCCGCTGCTAAACTGCTGCTGTATGGTGATCGGTTCCACGCCCAGATGTTTGAATACTCGCCCCATGCTGGCCTGGGTATCCTTGATCAGGTCTTCGAATCTTAACACCAAAACCTGTTCGCGGTTGTGACGGTAGAACTCAATGAAGGGGTCGATCGAATCCTTGTAGATAGCGATAGCACGATTGATATTGTTGGTCTGACCGATAAGGTAGCCGGCATTGTTGCGCTTATAGAGCGAGGCGACATTGGCGATGGGGTCGCGGATGATGAATATAAACTGTCCATCGGGAAACGAGGCGCGAAGGTGCTCGGCGAAGTGCATGTGCCCGGGGGTCTTCTCACCATACACGGCTGTGTCGTCCTGCGGTTTGTTATGCGCTAATTGGCGGATAATGGCGTACATGACGTCAGTCCACAAACAGCCCTCACGCGCCATGTCCAACAGCGGCAGCGGGTCAAGATGTAGGCCGTGTTCATAGGGCATGAGTTCCTCGGCGCGCAGGAATTCTGTATCCGCCGTCTGACCTTGTATCTCGAGGAGCATTTTGAGGCGCTCGGTGCTGGTGGTGAAATAGCGTTGATAGAGATCGGACAGGTACCACTTCAGTTCATTGTAACCGCAGGGGAGCCGGAACAGGTCTTTACGCAGAGCGGTACCGTCGACATACTTCTCCGGTGCGTCTTGCCGGGGGTGAAATTGTTGATCGACACCCTTGTGCTGTGTCAGCCACAGAAAGAATTGATTGAATATGACCGTGTCGGTGGCGATACCGACCGCCGGGTGTTGTTCCAGTAAAGTGGTCAACAGCGACGAGCCGGACTTTTGCGGGCCGAAAATAAAGAATGGACTGTCGCTGCGCATAGACGATCCTTGTCGCTGTGAATGTTGCAGGCTTATCCCCACACGGTGTGGCGCAGCCGCCACTCGCCGTCCTGTTTCATCCATAAATGGGGCGAGCGGAAGCGGTCGCACAGGGCCATGAAATAATCGCGATCCATTTTCGGGTGTTCGAACTGGCGGTACGCCTGAGGAAACTCTTTTTCGGTGATGGATAGATAACGGAACACCTCGTCGGCGAAGCGTTCCGGGAACTCGCCGTCGAAGCGTTTCACCAGGGCCACGCCTTCCTCGCGCTCAATGTCGCCTGAGCGGATCTCCTGGGCCGCGTCGTAGCTGGCGTGGCCGATGCCGAATTTGATGAAGGTGGTGTAGAAGTGAAAATCGTCCAGCTTGTCGTCGATACTGGCGTACTTTTGATAGGTGCCCGGCGTGCGTTCGGGTGCCGCCTTGAAGCCGCCTTCGTCCACGGCGTAGTAATAACAGCTCTGTGGATGCCATTTCAGATAATAGCCCAGGTAATGGACCTCTACGCCCACCCGTTCCAGGTCGTCGGGTTTGGCCGGCAGATAGGGCAGCAGATCTTGTTGTTCCAAGCCGTAGTCCTGCTTCAATGATTGCAGACTGACGCCGGCCAGATTGATCTGAGACTCATCGCCGCCGGTAAAGTATTTGTAATCGCGCTTGGCCGTTTCCATATCGCCTTGCGGATTGCCGTATTCCGCCTCGTTTTCGCCGTAGAACACCAGCTTGATGCCGTGCTGAGCGGCGACTTTCGGGGCGATGGCCTTCTGGCCGATGATAAAGGGCTGAAAAGGATGAAACAGGTTTTCCACCGCCAAACGCGTCAACAGCCGGTGCACGCGGCCGTTGGGGGTGTGCAAAATATTATCGAAGCCGGCGTGGATCCAGGCCTGAAGATTTTCCCAGCCCCAGGGCGTATAGATATGGGGCGCCCAGGTCACGGTGAGGGGGTGCATGCCGTATTTGTCTTTGAGGATATGCGCGGCGTAGAAGCTGTCCTTGCCGCCGGAACCGGGCAGCAGGCAGTCATAGCTGCCGTCGCTGGAACGAAATTGATCGCACAAGGCCTGCAATTCAGCTTCGCGCGCATCCCAATCGATAGTGGTCTGCTTTTGCTCCGCCACGCGGCAGGCATCACACACACCATCCGCATCGAAGTTGATAGTCTCCTTCTTGGAGGCCCGGGTATGCTCGTATTCGACGGTAGAGTTGGGGCGCTGGTTGGAGATGACGCATTTGTTGCAAAACTTCACCTCGCTCGGCAGGCCGTATTTGGCCTCCAGCGTACCATGGTATTGTGTTTTTTCAGATGCTTGGTTCATGGCGAAGATTTCATCCCTGAGGTTTTCGACCCACGTATAAAAAGTGAAATCCGCTGCCTTCCCGTTCATAAATTACAGAGTCGTAATAGCCGATGTGCATGGGCTCGAAGGGGCGGAATTTGTCAATTAATTCGTCTCTATCTGCAGTGAATTGAATGTGCAGAGTTTTGCCTGTAGGAAGTTCCACTCTGTGCAAACCATCCTGTTGAGCCGTGGCGTAATTGTAATAATAGTTTTTTGTCCCCACCATGGTTGCGACCAACACAGCACCGGGATGCATATGGTGGTATAGATAGTCGACCGAGTGACGCATGTCGGTCGGCGATAGAAAATACAGCACCTGGTTGGCCAGCGCCACGTCGAAGCGTTGCTCCAGTTCCGGGTTGTTGGCAGGGTCGGGCTGGGCGATGAAGAATTGGTCCTGAATTTCGGGCAAGCGCGCCTTACAGGCGGCAATGGCGGTTTCGCTGACATCCATACCGTAGACGTCGAAGCCATTTTCAAAAAAGAAACGGGCATGGGTGCCGTTGCCACAGCCGAAGTCGAACAAGCGGCTGCCCTGTTTGGCGGGCAGGCCCAGGTCGCCTTTGAGGATCTTGTTGAACACGCGGATGACATGGCCTTCGGGGTATTGAATACCATAACCGCCGCTGTAGGCCTGTTCGTAGTAATCGCGATTGTTCAGTATATAGGTGCGGAGCATTTCCGTGGCTACCTCACAGGGTAATTTCGAGTATTTTCAGATCGATGACCAGGTTTAGGCCATTACGTAATTCGCGCCGACCGTCGCTTGTCTGCTCGGTCCAACTGCGGATGGGGTCGTCCTGGGGTGCCAGGTCGAAGGGCAGCTCGAAGTTACAAAATTGGTAGGACGCGATCATCGGCTGTTGATCCAAAAAGCGCGCCACACTCTGGCAGGAGAATAAATTGTAGCCAGTGTTCCAAGCGTCCTCGCCACTGTAACGATAGCGAATCAGGGCATCCACCGGATGGCTGTTGAACTGTCCGGCGACGATGACCGTGCCGCCCGGGGCGGTGAGGCGCAGGCATTCGGACATGGAGGGTTCGAATTCATCGAAGACACTCAGGGTGCCTACCATGGTGACGGCATCGAAGCTGTCATCGGCCAGCATGTCCATGCGGTTGGCATCGCCGTGGATGAACTGGACGCCGGGCAGGCGTTGACGGCCGATCTCACACAGCTGGGCATCGAAATCCAAGGATGTCACTTGGCTGTCGGCGAAGCGGTATTGATAATATCCCGCCAGGGCTCCGCTGGCGCCGCCCACGTCCAACAAGCGCGGGCGTTTGCGCCCGTTCAGGGCCTGTTCCAAGCGATCACCGATGACCTGAAACAGGTACTTGGGATTGTCGTAATCCACCTCGGCATAGACATGGGTGCGTTGGTAATCGCCTGCCAGCCGGTTCATGTCCCGGTCTCCCGGGTAGAATGGCTGCTGCGCAGCATGAGTTCTGCGATTTGCAAATCGAGTTCGGTGTCGATATCCAGGGAGCGTTCTTTGGGCATGGGCTGCCCTACCGTGTCCTTGCCGATTAACCGATGGTGCTCGCGAAACCAGGGGGTGCGCACGGCATAGACACAACCGTTGAGCACCCAGGCGCGCGGTAGATCCTGGCGTCTTTTTTGTGCGTATTCCTCTCCCAGCAGGGGCGTGAGGACGTCCTTGTCCATGGTAAAGGTCCAATAGGGGCTTTTATCGGGCTCGGTAACCGTGACGCAACTCGCGGCGCCGCTGTGTTCCAAGCGTTCCAGGCTGTGATCGATGTCGGCGGCCGTGCGTAACGGGTTGGTGGGTTGCAGCACGACCGCGATGTCATAGCCCGGCACTTGCTCCATGGCATGATGCAGCGCGTCCATAGTGGTGGCGCGGTCCGAGGCCAGCTCATCGGGACGGCGAAAAGGAACATCGCAGCCGTATTGGCGCGCCACCGCCATGATCTCCTCATCATCGGAAGACAGGATGACACGGTCGAGGTAGCGCGAGGCCTTGGCCGTTGCGATCGTCCAGGCCAACAGCGGTTTGCCCGCCAGGGGTAAAATGTTTTTGCGTGGCAGGCCCTTGGAGCCGCCGCGCGCCGGAATCACGCCCAGGACTTTGTGCCCGCCGATCATCCGAACATTTCCCCGAACTCGGCGCCGGCCCGCTCTAGGTCTTCGATGCGGCCGATGTCGATCCAGTAATCCCGCAAGGGGAAGCAACCGGCCGGTTTGTCTTCCGCCATCAGCTTTTGAAACAGACCGGGCATGTCGAAATATTGATTCTGGGGCAGGTGATCGAGAGCGGTGGGATCGAGGATGTAAATGCCGGCGTTAACGTAAAAGCGTTCCGTGGGTTTTTCCACCAGCGATTCGAGGCGGTAGCCGTCGGAAATTTTGAGCACGCCATAGGGGATCTGGTGGCTGTATTCGCGCATGGCCATGGTGGCGGTGAAGGCCTGCTGCTCATGGAATTCCAATAGGCGTACAAAGTCGACCTTGGTCAGCAGGTCGCCGTTCATGACAATGAAGGGGCGCGTGGGCCGTTCGGGCAACAGGCTTAGGGCGCCGGCGGTACCCAGGCGTTCGTTTTCTTCGATATATTGAATATTCACGCCGAAACGCGAACCGTCACCGAAGTGCTTGCGAATCATCTCGCCTTTGTAATTGATACACAGGTGGATCTGTTCGAAGCCTTGTTCGGCGAAGTTCTCAATAATGGTCTGCAATACCGGTTTGGAGCCGACCTGGATCAGCGGCTTGGGGATTTGTTGGGTCAGCGGGCGCAGCCGCGCGCCCAGGCCGCCGGCCATGATCACCACCGGGGTGTCGCGGCGCGGTTCACTGGGAGTTTGGAAACGGACCAGGTCCACCACACAACCGGCGCTGTCGAGCAGGGGCAGGTGGCGCAAGGAGTGGCGCTGCATGGTGCGTTGCCAGATGGCACGACTTTCTTCGGCCAGGCCGGTGACGGGATTGGCGTTCATGACCTCATGGATGGAGGTGTCCAGACCCTTGCCGCGCAGCAGGGCGCGGCGGATGTCGCCGTCGGTGACGGTGCCGGCGAGATGGCCGTCGGCCTCCACCACCAGGGCGATCTGCAGGCTGCCGGCGTCCAGCACCGCCATGGCATCCTTTACGCTGACTTGGGGGTCGAGGGCGACATCGCGCCAGGTCTTTGTCATCTAGGCTCTGCCTCGCTTCACTTGGGCCGGGACGCCCGCGACGAGCGTCAAAGGGTCGACGTTTGAAATCACGACAGAGCCTGCTGCAACTACTGTGCCATGGCCGATTGTTATGCCCTGGATGATGATCGCGCCGGCGCCGATGTGGGCCCCTTCTTCGATCGAGCAACCACCGCAGACCAGTGCGCCCGAGCTGATGTGGACGTGGTCGCCGATACGGCAGTCGTGTTCGACGATGGCGCCGGAATTGATGATGACGTTGTCGCCCAGGCGGACGCCGGGATTGACCACCGCTCCGGCCAGGATCTGGCAGCCCTGGCCGGTTTCCACGTCTGTGCGGCTAAGGATGGCGCGGGGATGGGTCACCGCGGCAAAGCGGTAATCTTTTTCAATGAAGCCGGCAAACAAGGCCTGCCGTGCCCGGGTGTCACCCACCGAGCCTAGACCGTTGACCAACAACACGGTGTCGGGGCGGTGCTCGAACACGGTCTCGTCCCCGCCGAGATGGGGAATGTCCTGCAGCAGTGAGGCGTGGGGCTGGGGATCGGTGAAGCCGATGATGCTGCGCTGCATGCGCAATAGGGCCTCGGCCAGCACCTTGGCATGGCCACCGCCACCCAGAATAATGACCGGCCGGTTCATGAAATCACCTCGTCTGCACCGTAATCCTTATCCGCCGACTGTCCCAGCAGGTCCCAATAGTCCATGGGTGAACGGCCGTTGCCCGGGCGTTTGACGGTGAGGTTATCTTTGTTGAAAGACTCGCCGGCGCGAATGGGCGCGGCGGCCACCAGGCTCTTGCGCACCACGGCCGCATTTTTCAATTCCACCGCGCCCGGGGTCTTGACGGGGTCGCCCAGTGCCCGGCTCACATCGCGCACGGCGCTGACCAGCGCGGCCAATTCGTCGGGTTCCAGCGAGGCGACGTGATCGGGGCCGGGCAGGCTGCGGTCGAGGGTGAAATGTTTTTCCAATACCGTGGCGCCACGGGCGGCGGCGGCCACCGAGATCTGGATGCCCAGGGTGTGGTCGGAATAGCCCACCGCCAGACCGGTGGCCTCACGCAGGGTATCCATGACGCGTAGATTCACCTGTTCCAGCGGACACGGATATTCCGTGGTGCAATGCAGCAGGGTGACTTGATCTCGTAGTAGCTTAGCGACGTCCGGATCCTGCAGGACAGTCGTGTAGTCGGCGCGCGTGCGCGGCTCGTCGTGGCGGCTGTAGCCGAAGGCCAGCACCTCCAGGGCCGCCTGAACCTCGTCAAGGGTGGCCATGCCGGTGGAAAGAATCAGTTCCCGCCCGGCGCGCGCGATTTGCAGCAGCAGCGGTGCGTTGGTGAGCTCACCGGAACCGAGTTTGAGGCGCGGCAGGGTCAGGTCCTCCATTAAAAATCGCGCGCTTTCCGTGTCGAAGGGCGAGGAAAGAAAGTCGATACCCCGTTCCTGGCAGCGGCGCAGCAATTGATGGTGGACATCAAAGTCCAGTGTCAGGCGCTGCAGCATGGCCAGTTGTGAACCGCTGTCGCCTTCGTTACGGAGTTGGTAATCGGCCTGGGCGGCGTGGCGGCTGGCCAGCGCCTCGGGGCGAAAGGTCTGAAACTTGACTGCATCGGCGCCCGCCGCGGCGGCGGCGTCCACCATGGCCAGGGCACGTTGCACGTCGCCGTTATGGTTCACCCCGGCCTCGGCGATGATGTAGATGCTAACCATGACGCTCTCGCAATAGCATGAAGGCCTCGGCGGCGGGGTAGCCGCACTGGGCGCCACGCAAGCGGGCCTGGGCGGTAAGTGCGTCGGCACTGCGCGGAAAGGGAAATTCGCCGCACTCGCCGGCATACATCGCCATGATTTCCAGCTTGCGTGCCAGCTGGGCGTCGATGTCGAAAAACACATTGGGTTGGAAGAGATCGCCCGCGCGCGGCAGGGCGGCGTCGGTTTCGGACAGGGTCTCGTAACTCATCACCCGCTGGATGAAGGGATAGCGAAACCATTTGCTGCAGGCGGCGCAGGCCTCGAACACCCGGCGGTGATCGCTGTGCGCATCGCCGTGATGGGGCAACAGCAACCACTCGGGCCGGAATTCCGTAAAGGTCTTGCCGATGGCGCTGACCAGTTCGCCCATAGGCAGGATATCCAATTGAGCCGTCGGTAGATTGAGTTCAATGACGGAGGCAAAGCCATAGGCCTTGGTCACCCGGGCGATGGTGTCGGTACGTTCCTGGCGTTGGCTGTAGCTGTAGTCGTCGCCCATGCCGGTAACGATGAGCCAGCCCAGTTCAGCGCCTTGCTCGGCCAGACGTAACAGGGTGCCGCCGCAGCCCAGGGTTTCGTCATCCGGATGCGGCGCGACGACCAGAACCTTGTGTGTCATAAATAGCTCCCCTCCCTGGGCAATGGATCGAATTCGTGTTCAATCACTTCAACGGCAGCTGCGCCGCATTTCACCAGCAGGCGGCCGTCATTCACCTGCAGCACCTTGCCCGGCTCCAGGTTGACCGCTGCCGTTGCCACGGGGCGCACGCGCCACAGTTTCACCTCGCGCCCCGCATAGTCGCAGTGGGCGCCGGGGTAGGGCCGGGCCAGCGCCCGGACCAGGTTGTGGATGCCCTGCGCCGACATGCGCCAGTCGATGCGGCCGTCGGCGGCGCAGCGCTTGCGCCAATAGTTGGCCTGTGAAGGGTCCTGGGGTATGCGCTCGGCGTTGCCGTTCGCCAGCGCCGTGGTCAGTTGGCGCAGTTGCGGCAGGGCGGTGTCGATCAGCTTGTGATACAGACTGCCGGCGTCGTCCTCCGCGGCAATGGCGACCGCTTGCTGGCTGAGGATGTCCCCAGAATCGGCACTTTCGTCCATCAAAAAGAATGTCGAGGCGGTCTGCTCCAGCCCCAGCGCCAGGGCCCAGATGATGGGGTGACGGCCGCGGTTGTATGGCAGCGCCGCCGGGTGGTAGCCGACCACACCTTTGGGCGCGACGGCCAGGACATCGGCGGACAGCAGCTTGGACCATCCTAGACAGTAGACGACCTCCGGTTTGCGTTCGCGCAGCCAGGCGGCCATTTGGTCTTGGTCCCTGCCGTCGCTTAGGAACACGGGACAGCCGGCACGCTCAGCCAGTGGGCTGAGATCGCGAAAGTCCGCGTTCAAATTCGATTGGCTGCGGGTAACCACACCGACCACTTGGGCCTGTGGGTGGTCGAGTAGCATGGTCAGCGCCGCAGCGCTGAACTCGACACAACCGATGAAGGCGATTCTCATGCTCTGATCTCGACCGGCACGTCGTAAAACCGTTTTTGCAGGATGCCGTCCAATGGTGTGTCGCGCAGTACCCTGACGATTTTTTCGGCGGCGCCCGGCTCGCCGTAGGGCGTCTGCTTTTTGGCCGCCAGCGCCTGATGCTCAGGCGTCAGTGCCTGGTTGATGGCGGCGCGGATGGCGTCTGATTGAGACGGGCAGTCGATAATGGCCGGTGCCCGCAGTCGGCTGCGCTGCCGTTCACCGATATTGACCACCGGCTTGCCCACCGCCGGCACCTCGATAATGCCGCTGGAGGAGTTGCCGATCACCACGTCCACTTGTTGCAGCAGGCTCAGATAGCGCTGCTGCCCCAGGGATTCGCGGTAGCAGTAGCGCGCCGGATTTGCTTCGGCATGTCGTTTCAGCAATTCGGATATTTTGCGCCCGGCCGGATCGGCGTTGGAACCGGTGACAATGACGCGCGCCTCGGGAAAGGCGGCCAGTGCCTCCAGCAGCGGTTGCACCTGTTGTGCGGGAGAGGCGTCGTCCAGGGTCTCCGGGTGCAGGGTGACGAGGAAATTCTGTTGGCCCAGTTGACAGTCGATGGCCTGTTCCAGCGCCTCGCGCCCGAGCAGTTGGGTGCGCGACAGTTGATCGAAACCGGCGGCGCCCACCACGTGCACGGTGTGCGGTCGTTCACCCATCTGGATGACGCGGCAGGCATAAGCCTCGGCGGCGACGCAGTGGATGTGGGACATCTTGGTGAGCGCATGGCGCACTGCCTCGTCAATTAATCCCTCGGTGCTTTCGCCGCCGTGGATATGGGCGATGGGGATGCGCTGCAGCATGGCGGCCTGGGCCGCGGCGAGGATCTCATAACGATCGCCCAGCACCATCAGCAGATCGGGTTGTAATTGGTGCAGGGCCTCGGCAAAGCCGCTAACGGCGCGACCCATGGCCCGGCCGATGGCCAGTTCGCTGTCGTCTGTCAGAGCCATGTCGACCTTGGCGGCGATGGCAAATCCGTCCGCTTCGATTTGTTGGTAAGTCAGCCCGTAGGCGGGTGACAAATGGGTGCCGGTGACGACCAGTTGCAGTGCCAACGCCGGATCCTCAGCGATGCCGCGCAAGGTCCAGTAGAGCAGACCATATTCGGCTCGGCTGCCGGTGACCACACAGATGCGGCGTGGGGCGTTCATGATACGGCCCCTTGCGCCAACGCGGCGGAACTGGGCAGACAGACGCCGCGTGCGAACAACTGGTCCGCGACGACTAGATTTGCACGGGGCATGCCCTGATACATGGGCAGCCGGTGCAGCGGTGTCCAGAAGGGGCGCATCAAGATCCCCTCGGCATGGGCCGCCGTCAAAAGGGGTTCGCGGTCGGTTTCATCCGGCAGCAACAGCAGATTGAGCCAGTGGTTGCTGCGGCAGCCTTCGGGTTCCGCGTGTAGGGCTACGTTATTCAATGCGGCGAAGGCTTGAGCATATTGTCGTGCCAGCCCACGTTTTTGTTCCAGGCGCTGCGGCAGTTGTTCCAGCTGGGCGCAGCCCAGGGCGGCATTGAGATTGGGCAGGCGATAGTTATAGCCCACCATGTCGTGATCGAAGGCCCAAGGATGAGGTTGCTTGGCAGTGGTGGTGAGGTGTTTGGCACGTCGCGCCAAGTCGGCATCGCGCGTGAGTAGCGCACCGCCACCGCCGGTGGTGATGATCTTGTTGCCGTTGAAGCTGAGCGCGGTCAGATCGCCCCAGTGACCGGCATGTCGGTCATCTCGGAAACTGCCCAGGGCCTCGGCGGCATCCTCAATGAGTTTGAGGCCGTAGTCATCGGCGATGCGGCGCAGGGCGGGCATGTCGGCCACGTGGCCCATGACATGGACCACCACCAGGGCGCGAATGGGGCGGCCGCTGCGGCGGTTGTAACAGACGCCGTCGCGCTGTTCGGTATGGTATTTGAGATGCTGCCGGAGGGCCTCGGGGTCGACCCCCAGGGTGTCATAGGCGCTGTCGACGAAATGGGGGATAGCGCCCATGGCGGCCACCGGGTTGGCCGTGCCGACGAAGGTCAACGCCGGCAGCAGTACTTCATCATCGCGTTGCACGCCGGCCAGCAACAGGCAGGTGTGCAGGGCGGCGGTGCCGTTGACGGTGGCAACCGCGTGCGGGATGCCGGTGTAGTCGGCCAGCCCCTGTTCGAAACGATCCACATACTGGCCCACGGAGGAGACCCAGCCGCTCTCCAGGCAGTCGAGGGTCAGGGCCTTGTCGCGTTCGCCGAACAAGGGCTCGTGCAGACCGACCGGGCGTGGTGGCGGTAACAAATCGCGCAGTATGGCAAGGATGTCTGCAGTCAATGTTATGGGCATCAGATATTGTAGATACCGTGCTTATAACGCGCCAGATTGGCCGGGTCGGTGAACCAGCGTGCGGTCTCCGCCAAGGCCTGTTTGAAGCCTTCACGCTGACCGAACTGGGGTGCCCAGTCGAGCAGCTCCAGCGCCTTGCGGTTATCGGCCCAGAGACGTTCCACCTCGCTCTTGTCAGGGCGCAGGCGCTGTTCATCGGTGACGATTTCGATGTCGGCGTGCATGGCCTCGGCGATGAGCTGTACCGTGTCGCCGATGCTGATTTCATAATTGCTGCCCAGGTTGATCTCCTCGCCCACGACCCGGTCCGATTCGGCCATGGCGATGAAGCCCGCGACGCTGTCTTGGATGTAGTTGAAATCGCGTGTAGGATACAGTGCGCCCAGCTTGATCCGGCGCTCGCCATTGGCGATCTGGGTGATGACAGTGGGGATCACGGCGCGCGCCGACTGCCGTGGGCCGAAGGTGTTGAACGGGCGGGCGATGGCGACCGGTGTTGCAAACGAGCGGTAAAACGACAATGCGATCTGGTCGGCGCCGATCTTGGTGGCCGAGTAGGGCGACTGACCCTGCAATGGATGTTTCTCGTCGATGGGCACGTACTGCGCCGTGCCGTAGACCTCGCTGGTGGAGGTGTGGATTACCTTTTCCACATCCAGGTCGCGGGCCGCCTGGACTATGTTCAAGGTGCCCTTGATGTTGGTGTCCACGTAGGCGTCCGGTGAATGATAGGAGTAGGGGATGCCGATCAGTGCCGCCAGGTGCAGGACCACGTCGCAACCTTTCATGGCGGTGCGCACGCCGTGTGGGTCGCGGATGTCGCCGGCGAAGACATCCACTTCGCGTTTCACGTCCGCGGGCGATTCGTCCAGCCAGCCCCAGTGACCGAAGGAGTTGTAAAACACAAAGGCGCGTACATCATGACCGCGCCGGATCAGGGCCTCGGTGAGGTGGGAGCCGATGAAGCCGTCGGCGCCGGTGACGAGAATCCGCTTTCCCTGTAGATTCATTTGCCATTCACCTGTGATTGGTCCAATGATTTCAGCATGGCCATGGCGGCATGGTTGCTGGGATCCTTGGCGAGAATGTAGTTCATGGCCCACACCACACCGTCGGTTGCGCCGTGCTGATGGTAGATCTGTCCCAGTTTCATGACGCTATTCAGATCATCGGGATTTTCCAAGAGATAATCAGTGTAAATCTCGACAGCCTGTTGCACATCGCCTGTACCCTGCAGCATGTCGGCATACATGGGTGTATAAATGGGGCTGATAACCGATAATTCTTTTAGCACCGCGAGCGCGGATTCCATGTTTTGAGCCCTGGTATGCAGTTCGAAGAGCCGCATTAAACCGTCGACGCGGGTGTTGCCTTCAGCGATAGTTTCATATGTCTCGATGGCGGTTTTTGCGTCATCCGCGAGCTCAGCCAGATAGCCTTGCACTAGCGGGATATAATGCTTGGCCTGTGCTTGATCACGATGTTCTTTTAAACCTGCCATCAGGCTGTTTAAGCCTTCTATATCGTGGCATAGAAAATACTCCCGCGCCCTGCTGTTCAGGCCGTCCAGGGTAATGCCCTCGTCTTCAATACGTTTAATATTATCCTTGCTTAGTTTTTCGATGCTGTCTTCAAAAGTCGCCTCAAAGGCTTTCAGCATTTGTCGCTGCGCCTCGGGCAATTGCGCGATATGGTCTGCGTGACCCTGGGCCCACTGGATGGCGCGTCCGGCTTGTTCGTCACGGCACCACTGTTCAAGTAAACGCTCGATGTCGGGTTGGGGTTTGTCTTCCTCTATGCGACTGAGAATACGGCTGCGTGCTTGTTGCAAAATATCGATGAGTTCATTGGTGGTGTCGACAAAGGCCTGAAAGTAGAGCCGGCTGTTTTCCTGCAGGTCTGCTTCGTGTTCTTCCTTATGGCGCAAGATGGGAATCAGGCGGCGTATACCGAATTTTTTGACGAATTTGACTGTGCTGGCGTATTTGCTGTCGAACTGCCTTTCGATGCTGTCCAGTTTGGCGTTGTTATGGAAACCGGCGCCGGGGCCGGTCTTATCGAATAGCTTGCGATTGTAGTCCAGTGCCTTGCGCGACAGGCCTTTGATGGCCCTGAGTTCGTCCAACACGCGATCCACTTCACTGAGCGTTTCTTGATAAAGTTTGCCGCGCGCGGTCTTGTCGCTAGGCGATAGTTTGGCGGCGAGTATCTGCCGGGCTGGGGTTGCCAACGGCTCGACGTGGATGCTGTCCATGGAGACGTATTCCACATTGGGCAGGCGCATCGAATTCGGTGAGGGATTGATCACCCGACAATTCCGGTTAAACGCATCCGCCGCCTGTCGATCAATGGTCCTTGCCGAATTCAGATAGGGATTGGTGGTATCCGCCATCTTGCCGCCATTGGTTTCCACTCGGGTATCGGCATACATAGGCCTTGGACCTGCGGAATGCTCCTCGGAACCGCTGGCATGGGTATATCCCGCCTGATTGAAGCAAAAGTCCGCGCCCCCTAAAACAAGCTGACTCACGCCCATCTCCAGGGCTAGGGCGAATGCGGTATTGGTGACGGTGGCACCGATGGATGGCGCTAGGTTTTCTACCTCCTGCGGTGTCGTCCAGGGGTAACGCGGGCCCATGAAAGCCTTTTGTCCGCCCCAGCTCGAGAGTAGGTTGGAGCTTAGATGGTATTCGTTGACCAGCACAGTGCCGTCTTGGAATTCAAGCATCTCGCGGCTGACTTTCAGCATAATGGGATACGGGTCGACGGATACGCAGATGTCAGGTTGGATTTGCGCCTGCAGCAGGGAGTGACTGACCCGGGACACGGCGATGACCAGCAGGTTGTTGCGGTGTCGCCGAATCCACGGCAGTAGTTCGTCCAGCGATGGGCCGCCTGCCAGTACCACGGCGGTCTTGCCACGGAAGCTGTCTCGCAGACAGATCGCCGGAACCTGATTTTCGGTCAGGTTTTCTATTTGACGCAGGGTAAAGGGGCGACTGTTAATGCCGACCCGCTGCTGGCGGATGAAATCATCGAACTCGTGTTTGAGTTTGCGCCAGAAAGGCGGGTAATCGCTGCAATGGCCGTGCACGACCCCCAGCGAGCGTTCCAACACCAACCGATCCTGGAGGGCATAGTCGAAGATATCCATCTTGGCGCCACGCTGCAGCCATTCATCAGGAGTCGTAATGACTAATTCACCATTAGGATCATTCAGTTCCACTAGCAGGTCGAGTACTTGAGGCAACTCGACGAATAGATAGCGACTGCCTGTTGGTACGCCATGTGCCTTAATGTATTGGTAGAGCAGGCCACTGTCGGTACCGGCAATGACGTAAAAGGTGTTGTCCTGAAACAGGGAATCGCCAAAGCGGGACCGAAACACAGTGCTGGCATCGCTGTTCTGAAATGCATTGCGATTGATGGAAAACAAGTAGTGTTCCCCGAAAGCGTTACTGACAACGCCGCCGAAATCGCTGTGTGGACCTTGGTTGATAGCGCTCAAGTGTCTGTCCCCGTTATGAATGTCATGACTGTGTATAGCTATTGAGCAAATAACATGCCAGCCAGCGGCGGGTTATCCCACGGGCGATTTCAAATGACACTGCTGGTTTCGCAATACCGCCGTGCCTGCTGGATGCACGCTAGGGGCAGGGCATTCTGATGTTGTTGTAACTTATTAAAATATAAATAAAATAGTGATATTGAGGTGCTCCTGATGCGCGCTGTCGCCGTTTGTATGGGCGCTCAATAGGCGATGATCTACGGTGGCAGCGTTGATCTATTCGTCTTTTGCGGATAAGTCCAAGCGCCAGTCAGGCCAAGACAATTTTTTGACGCGTGCCCACGCGTCGCTGACCAGTGACCGGAGATAAATAATCCTACTGTTCTCCTAAAGCCTTGTCTTCGTCAGGCCGATATGGAAGTTGGTAGCGGTGAATATTTCAACCAAGAGATATATCCGCTGAAGACAAATTCCCTCGGCCTAGGCTTGCATAGTACCGCGCCACCAGAGGGTAAAAATTAGGAGTTACAGCAATGGCTGCTAGTGTAATTAACACTAATGTAATGTCCATGAATGCTCAGCGTAACCTGAATAAAAATGCGTTGAGCCTAGCAACCTCGGTTGAACGTCTATCCTCCGGTCTGCGTGTTAACAGCGCGAAAGATGATGCCGCCGGTCTGGCGGTGGGGATGACCCTCGAGTCCACAGTGCGGTCCTTGACCGTGCAAATCCGTAACCAGGCAGATGTGATCTCCAGCGCGCAAACCCTGGACGGTGGTTTGAGTGTGGCGACCGATATTCTGCAACGTATGAACGAGTTGGCGGTTCAGGCACAAGGTACCAACGG